>Ga0129333_10000006_pt1 | contig 126887 bp, 142 predicted proteins | sample CPB6_08_DNA_FD_94474 | JGI IMG/M metagenome (GOLD analysis project Ga0129333, IMG submission 94474) | Freshwater to marine salinity gradient microbial communities from Chesapeake Bay, USA - CPBay_Sum_0.6_0.8_DNA | ecosystem: Environmental > Aquatic > Marine > Coastal | place: USA: Chesapeake... | reverse complement strand
TCACACATGCATCACATACACAACTAGATTCATGCATCTAGAATCACACATGCATCACATACACAACTAGATTCATGCATCTAGAATCACACATATCATGATACTCACACACATACAACTAGATTTTCACATATGCTGCATATATACATACACCCTTGCGGGAATGCACTAGACACGCTATAATACACGTAGAGTTCAAAGAGTTCTTATGGTATACGCACAGATGCATAGGTACAGAATTACTCTAGATCTAGAAGTGATGGATGATTTTGATCCCAAGAATTTGGATTGGGATACAATTTTAAATCTAGAAGGTGGCGAACATCTAGAGGTAGATGTAAAAGAACTCAACACAGATGATCTCTGGTAAGTCTAGATTCCCTCTCACACGTATACGCGATGTACATGTGCGTCAGATGTGATGCGTAGCATATATGCATCAGATGTGCTGTGATGTCTAGATGCATCATATATGCCTCATATGTAGCCTCATGTATACATCATGATGCTGCAGAATGCCGCGGCCAATATTAATCCATGTGCGTGCTGTAGAATGAGGCACTAGTGCTGTAGAGTGCCTCAGAGGTAATCTAGATGTATATGTGCTGTAGAGTGCTGTACAGCAGCTAAGATTCGTATCTGCAGCACTCCGCTGAGAGGTATGAGTGCTATGGTGACATCAGGTGGGAAAAGAACCCACCAAAAGTATTTCTTTTCAAATCATGAACACTCAACCTTTTGCGAAATCATTCCCCCCTGTGAATGATGCAATTGATTTACTCTCTCAGGTGGATTATAAGAACCTTTTGAACAAAACTGTAAACTTCGTGGCCACAGTCTTGGCAATTGTGATTGCAACTGTGCTCTGGATTTATGCAAACGTGCGTGATCATAAAGATGAGATCAAAGCATTCGCACGTAAGGTATACACATTCGTGCAAGATGCAATTGCATTTGTACAACTTTGGTGGGAAGCACATGGTGATCAGGTGCGTGAGTGCTTCGCATCTGCTGTTCTCCGCACCTATAACGCGGGTGTTGCTGCACGTGCGCTGCTCTCCCGCTAAATATCTGCTGAAATGCCCTCCAGGACCTTCTGGGGGCATATCATGAAATTACTGAGATCAAATACCTGCCATGTTTGAAATCATCACCGCAAGTCTTCTAGACGGTCAAGTTTCAAATTATCATTTTCGTCATGAGAATGAGTATGATGCATATCAGGCATTCAATCATATGCTTAATGGTGCAGCAGATGAATATTACGTGATGATCGAATATTATGGGAATTCGTGGAAGATCATCGATCAAGTTGCACTACGTGGTCACAGGTGCTGCGACTGGTTTGTATCTGATACCAAAGATGGTCTGAAAGTTGTAGAATCAAATGCTCACCGGGTGATGCGTGAACATATGTGATGCATCAGTGCTGAAAAACCCGCCAGATGCTCCTGGCACCCTATGATGAAGATACCAAAGGAGGACAGACCCATGTTCACTCTCTATCACGCCGGATATCCGGTTATGTGCTTCTATACCAAGATTGAAGGTTATCAGTATGCCTTTCGGGTATACGGTGGTTGTCTGAATCAGTGCCACATTCTTGAGGGTTAATCATGTCTTACCAAATGGCATGTGATTTGCAATCGAAGCAACTTGTGATGGTTGCAAATTCTCAACCGGTTTCGTTTGTTGAACTTGCTGCTAAGTTGCGCAAGGAAGAACATTCTAAAGGTTTCGATACCCGTAAACACCTTCGTGCAATCTCCTGAATCATGAAAACCTTTCACGTGATTACATTCGGGCCCTCATCTGAAGGACTCTGGAATCACCATTCTCTGAGCTATGAGACACAATCGTGGGCAGAAAGGTATGCTCTGAATTGTCTCTCTATCGGTGGAGTCACCGGTTACGTTGTCATCAAAGAGACTGATGATTCGTGGGAGATTGTAGATGAAGTGGGAATCGAAGGCAAATCTGTTGCTGCAATGCATTCGTGGCCTTTCTTTAAAGTGGAATTGGCACCCAAACTAGTCTTAATCTGATCTGCTGCACATCTGCTGAAATGCCCTTCAGATTCCCTGAGGGGCATAAGATGAAGATACCAAGGGAGGACCCGATCATGACCGCCACCAAACTCACCGGTATCGTGATTGCCGGTCTTGCTATTCTCACCACTGCGTGTGGATCTGCTGCCCCTAGAGTTCCCGATGGAACCTATTGGTCTGCGCATGGATATCAACCGGATCAAGTGATCATCAAAGATGGTAAAGTTGCCTATGGTTCAATGTATGATGGATCCCCGATTGCCTTTACTGCAGATGATATTGAATACTACAGCAAGGATAATCGTGGTTTCGCAGTTGTAACTCCGAATGGTTTGGAGGAATACTGCAGTGAGGATACAATTCCTTATGATCGAATCGCTAAGATTGCTAAGGATGCTGATCCTGCTGCACCCCCAGCATACGCTAAGTGCAGCGCCCGCCATGGTTGGCAGATTACGTTTTGATGCAGATCTGCTGAAAAACCCTCCAGACCCCTTCCGGAGGGTATGATGAAGATACCAAGAGAGGACCCCACCCATGTTCCACCAAATGTCATTCGAAGATCGTGAAATGTTTGCTTACAACTCCTATCAAGAGCGTAAGCGTCAACAACTTGAAATAATCGCACCTGAATTGCGTATCAAATATTGCTTCGAATTCCTGAAAGGTTATATTGCAGATGGCGATCATGAGATGAGCAAGCGTTGCTATGATGGCATCGCTAAGTATAGCGAAGTGCTTGACTGGTCCGAATCGCACTTCTGATGCACATTCGCTGAAAAACCCTCCGAACCCCGTCCGGGGGGTATGATGAAGATACAGGAGGGAAAGACCTCCACCCCAACCCAATCGCTCTAAGACCATGAAACTCACCGGTTCCGATCTCATCTCCCGCGTTGATTCCCTTCGTGCTGAAGGTAAGACTGCAACTGAGGTTGTGCTTGCCTGTGGTTACGTGAAAGAGAATGGCAAAGGTGCCTACACTGAATTCTACACTGAATTGCTTGAGGCAAAGGGTCAGTCTCTGCCCTCTGATGAAACTGAGGTTTCTGAAGAGAATCAGGAAGAGTATGATCGTCTGGTAGACATCTATTCTCAAGATGCTGTAGAGGCATTCATCGAACTCTATGGTGAAGATTGTCTGGATTCGTTCGAAGATGCCTATCAGGGCGAATATGATTCTGAGGCAGATTTCGCTGAACAGTTCACCACTGATGTATACGGTGACATTCCCGCATACGTTGTAGTGGATTGGGATGCAACTTGGAATTCCAATCTGTCCTATGATTTCGATTATGAAGGTGGTTTCATCTTCAATCGTAACTTCTAGTCCATCGCGGAAAGGGTTTGCCGCTGCTATAAGAAAAGTCACCCCGATTCGGATGGGAACCGAATCGAAGTTGAGCGGAGATAATGATAGTTGATAGAGGTGTATGGGTGAACTGATCCGGGGCTGGTAACCCCGGATTTTTTATATTGTGAAGATCTGCTGCACATCTGCTGAAAACCCCGCCAACGGTCCCGGATGCCCTATGATGAAGATACCAAAGGAAAGACCCATGACCCATTCCAACCCCTACGTTGAGCACCTGATGCAGAAAGGTTACACTGAAAGCGAACTGCGTCAACCTGCTGCAAAGGCAGACTATCCCCGTACTGTGCACGGTCGCACGTTTGAGACTGAGGCAGACTATCTGGATGCCATCTACGACATGCTCAACGGGATGTGATGCAGATCTGCTGAAAAACCCTCCAGACCCCTTCCGGAGGGTATGATGAAGATACCAAAGGAACCCACCCATGTCCTACACCGTCCGCTTTGATTCCATTCATCTGGAGTCCCCAGAATACATCGGACCTTTTGATTCTGAAGATGAGGCCCAAGATTACTGCGACGCCCGTAACGGTTCACTTGCGTTAAGCGGCGTTCCTTCCTCTGTTGCATACTACTTCATCGTTGGAGATCTGTGATGAAAGTCTACGCTGTGATCGGTGGAATTGATTATGAAGGTGAAAACTTCAAATCTCTCCGCCTGTTTGATTGCTTCTCTGCTGCTGTTGCTTATCAAAAGCACCTTGAAGAAGTTGAAGGATTTGATTATGCTGTCCTGGACACCCGTGAGGTTTGTTTAGAGTCTGCCATCGCTTCCAACCTGAATACAAAAGACGGAATCACCACCCCATGGTGAGAAATGCAATCCTAACTGGTCTGAATCATGCAATTCCAAGTTACTGAAATTGAGTTTGATTTTGATGATGCTACTGATGACTTTCCTGAGCATCAGTTTAGTAACATTACCGACGAAACTATCGGTATGATTTGGGAGGCAGATGATGAAGAAGATCTCATAGAAGAGATCACATGTGCTACAGGTTGGTGCATCAAATCCATTGATTATCGTATCATTCTGAACTGATGCAGATACGCTGAAAAACCCTCCAACCGGTTCCAGCGTCCTATTATGAAGATACAGGGGGGGCAGGGATGCTCTCCCTCTCCCCCCTCCAAATTCATTCAAAGGATCATGAACTTCCGTACCCGTTCCAACACTCCTACCCGCTTCACTCTTGCTGAGATCGAAGCACAATGCAAAAAGGCAGTTCTGGAGGCAGGTCTTCCAAAGCGTCAAACTCCCTGCCCTAAAGGTCATTCTGCCGTTTGGCAATGCACCTGCAAATAGCATTCTTCAAGGGGGACTAATCCTCCCCCATTCTTTACTCTCTCACTTGCAATCATGAAACTGTTCATCGTCAACCAAGTTCTCTCCGACTATACCTCTGGCATGGTCGTGATTGCTGCTGAGACTAAAGATCAGTGCCGTGAATTGTTTATCAAAGAGTTCGGTGATTATTATGCTAAAGAGTTCGATGAGTATGGAGTTTTCACTGTCATCGAATCCGTAGGACTTGATGAGGCAGGTATAGTTGAGTATGTGTATGGTGGTGGTTAATCTGACTCTGTAATCCCTATCCCATTCTCACTTGAAATCATGAAAGACTACGTTCCTCAACACTTCCGCCCTTTTACTGATGTTGGTGAAGTGATGCGTGAATTAGAGGCAATGAGTATTCAATACGGTTTGCCTATTGCCTATCTGATGCAAGAGTTCGTGGTTGATGGTATTCTGCAGATCGACACTGCATACGTTCCCCCCGCATGTTCCAACTGAGGTTAAATCATGAAAACACAAGTTCGCTTCTGGTGTCCTATCTCTGCCACGTGGAAGAACCTCTGGTTTGTGACATACTCTGAGGCATGTTCCATGGTTGACTTCCTCATTGCTTGTGGAACTAAGGCATCGATTGTAATCTGAATTCATGGGAATGTGTTTGCCCTAAAGTTACACTTACTGTCCTATTCTTTCTTTTGATTATGTCTCGCGACGTTCTGATTTCTCTGCTTAGCAAAGGTCAAGATGGTAACCAAATTCTCCAAATTCTGGATGCACTTACTGATCGGAGCGTTTCTGCTTCCGATTCTGAGGTTTCTGATTCGCTGATTCTTTCTGTTCAACCTTTCCCCGGTGCATGATGATGTCCAAGCGTATGCTCCTTCAAGCAGCAGATTCTGATGGTTATGTGACCTGGAAGCAAGCACGTAGGTTTGCACAAGGTCACGATTGGTTTGATGAGTTTGTTGATACATTTAAGGCATGTGCATGGGGTGATAAGGTTTATGCTGAAGATCTGTTAGATTGGGCGGGATACTGATAATCAACGGGGGTCCATTCGTGACCCCCAGTATAGTATTGGTGCGTATTCGTGATTGGCAGTTGTATTGATGCGAATGTGCCGCGTTTATGCGGGCATAGCGTGATTAAGGCCCCCCCTTAGCTAAAATCAATGGATCCCCTAATCTATAAAAGTATATACCCCTTAGAGTGATATCAAGCGATGCAAAAATTTTTCCGGACAAAATTTGATGGGTATTATGTCACCGAAAACGGAAAGGTGTTCCGAGATTCTAAAAAAAATTCCGGGGGAAAAATTCTCTCAGAAAAGGTCGAGGTCGCACAACACCTTAGAGGGGGCGCAGCGGGGAATAAGCGACTGTATGCAGCGGTCAATATATCCCTCAGAGATGAGTCTGGAAGATTCGTCAAGCAGATCAGATACTATGTTCATAGACTGGTTGCAGAGACCCTCCTAGAGAACCCTCACAACCTCTCAGAGGTGGACCACATCAACAGAGACAAACTCTGCAACGAGGTCACAAATCTGAGATGGTGTGATCATGCGGAGAACTTCCGAAACAAAGAAGTTCCAAGAGGGGAAGGGGGGAAATTTCAGAGGGTTGACAACTACTAAATAGGACGATAAAATGAGTTTGAAGTGTTCTTAAAATTATGGCAAAAGGATTTAGAGTTAAAGCGAAACCGCCGACAGCTGGCACGGGTCCCGAGACTTCCTGGGACTACGCAGCCATTAAAGAGCGTATGCGCGGAAAAACAATCGTGTTTTGCCTGCCAGGGCGCGGTTGTTCATTTACATTTCTCAAAGCGTTTGTGCAACTCTGCTTTGATATGGTACAGAGCGGTCTGAGTATTCAGATCTCTCAGGATTACTCCTCCATGGTCAACTTCGCCCGCTGTAAGTGCCTTGGAGCAAACGTGCTGCGGGGTCCCAATCAGATTCCCTGGGACGGCAAACTTCCTTACGATTATCAACTGTGGATCGACAGCGACATCGTATTCAACACAGAAAAATTCTGGCAATTGTGCGATCTTGCACTGTCTGAGGACGGCACGGAACGTGAAGTCACCGCAGGATGGTATGCAACAGAGGATGGGCACACTACCTCAGTTGCTCACTGGTTGGAGGAAGAGGACTTCCGTAACAACGGTGGTGTGATGAATCACGAGACCGTAGAGACCATGGCACGTCGCAAGAAGCCCTTCACAGTAGATTACACTGGGTTTGGTTGGGTTCTCATTAAGAAGGGTGTCTTTGAGAATCTCGAATATCCTTGGTTTGCTCCTAAGATGCAAGTCTTTGAGTCTGGAGCAGTTCAAGACATGTGTGGGGAGGATGTGTCCTTCTGTCTTGATGCAAAAGAAAAGGGATTTGAAATCTGGTGCGACCCTCGTATTCGCGTTGGTCACGAAAAGACTCGTATTATTTGATTTTCTCGTTTTATAACACAAAGGAGTTTAATTTATTATGGCAAAGCGTCCTAGTTTCACTGGTGGAGTAAAGATCGAATCCAAGCCGAAGAAGTCTCGTCAAGGAAGGGGTCCTCACACCAAACTGAGTGCTACATCTCGCAACGGTCGAAATAAGCGTTATCGTGGGCAAGGTTGAATGGAAACTTCAGATGAATGGAATCAGATTCATTTGAAAGATCTTTGGGTTTATAACAAACTCAATTTGAGTAGGGTTTTGGGTTATGCATGTGGTCCTGCTGGAGCACGTGTTCCCAAACCCTCTTTTTATATGGTGCGTCCATCCATGAACTTAAATGGAATGAGTCAACATGCGAAAAAAATGTTTCTGTATGATCACACGAATCATCTTTATCCAAGTGATTTTTGGTGTGAATATTTTGAAGGACACCATATTTCAGTAGACTATCATGAGAAGAAACCAATTTTAACCGTGATTGGTAGTCGTGATAGAGAAGATCTTTTCTACAAATGGACACGATGGCTTAAACTGGATGAGTATACTATTGAATTTCCGGAAATTTTAAATGATTTGTCTGGGAATTATCCATATATTAATTGCGAATTTATTGGAGAACGTTTGATTGAGGTTCATTTTCGCCAAAATCCAAACTTTCAATACAATAATAGAATTGCAGTTCCAGTTTGGAAAGAAGATACGAACGATTCACTCCGTTATATAAGAGAGGGATATCGTTGGATCGATGCTCCAAGATACGAAAGACTTGGTTTTTATATCAAATAGGTAAATTATGTCAAATCAACACGAAAAAAATCAAGAGATTATGCGCGAACTGTGGCAAAATGGCGATCTAAATGCTTTAGAAGCAGATTCTGCCACTTTTGATGGTAATCATTTTGCTCACGGATCTGGTTTTCACAAATCCAGAATGCTCCGTGAGATAAATCACGATGATGACACTCCCAAAAGGCATGATTTTACGACTCAAAACGAACTTCATGAGAAAATTCGTAATGATGAAGATTATGATGATTGGGATTATGGAACTGAACCCGTATATGGAAAAAATCCGGGAGAATAATCCCAAATTATACACCTAAATAAGGTAGATTTATTATCTTATTCATGCCAGTTCAAAGGGTAAGTAGAGGATTTAAAGATTTAAGCATGTCATTTTTGTCAAATCCTGTCAATCATGACTTAATTGCACTCAAAAATGAGTCTGCGATTGCACGTGCTGTCAGAAATCTAGTCCTCACTCAACCCGGAGAACGGTTTTTTAATGAGAATTTGGGTTCCAAAGTGAGTGCTGCACTGTTTGAGAATATGGATGAGATCACTGCTGGATTTATTCAGCAGGAAATAGAAGACACCATCAATACATATGAACCCAGAGTTAAATTAATCGAAGTTATAGTCTCACCTAACTTCGATAATAATGAATTTAATGTGACAATTTCTTATGAAATAGTTGGAATTGACGTTCCGGCACAACAATTAACATTTGCTCTTCAGCCAACTCGATAAATGGCACTAGTAAAATTCACAAATCTGGATTTTGATCAGATAAAATCATCAATCATAGAATATCTGAGATCAAACTCAGATTTTTCCGATTATGATTTTGAAGGATCCAATCTATCAACGATTATAGATGTTTTAGCATTTAACACCTATATCTCATCATATAATGCCAATATGTTGAGTAATGAGGTGTTTATTGACAGTGCTACGCTAAGGGAAAACGTCGTCTCCCTAGCAAAACAAATTGGATATCTTCCACGCTCAAGAAGAGCGTCTAGAGCGTCAATATCATTTACCGTAGATACTACGGATTCCCCGAACAAACCCACTACAATTACCCTCCAGAAGGGTCTTGTATGCACCAGCAACGCCAGTTTCGCGTCGCAGAGTTATACCTTTGCCATTCAGGATGAAGTGACCGTTCCAGTCGTTTCTGGAGTGGCATCCTTCAATAATGTTTACGTCTATGAGGGGTCATATGTAACCGCAGAATATACTGTTGATGAGAACGATCCTAATCAAAGATTTTTACTTGACAACGAAGGAGTTGATACATCATTAATTAGAGTTACTGTATTTGATCCTGGTGCAAATACCGGAGTAAAATATCAACTTTCAAATAACTTGATTGATGTAAATTCCACCTCAAGAGTCTATTTCCTACAAGAAATCGCTGATGAAAGATATGAGATTATTTTTGGCGATGGAATTTTTGGAAATAAGTTAGTAAATGGAAGCAGAATTGAAATTTCATATCATGTGTCAAATGGAGAAAGTGGAAATGGAGTTGCTGGATTTACATTTAATGGCAGATTGCGCGATAATAACGATACAGTAATTTCTGCCGGAATTTCCGTACTTACTGCTGACACATCTTCAAGATTTGGAACACCCATTGAAAGTGCAGAATCTATTCGCAAATATGCACCAAAAATTTATGAAGCTCATAACAGAGCAGTTACTGCAACTGATTATGAATCAATCATTCCAATCATTTTCCCAGAGACCGAATCAATCTCAGTATTTGGTGGTGAAGATCTAAACCCACCACAATTCGGAAAGGTTTTTATTACCATCAAACCAATTAATGGCACGTATATTCCATCATCAATTAAAGATAATCTCAAGAGAACACTTCGCAAGTATTCTGTTGCTGGGATTGTGCCAGAGATACTAGACCTCAAATATCTCTATGTTGAGGTTGATTGCACAGCGTATTACAACACAAATACAAGTCTGAGTTCAAGTGCCGTTCGAACTAAGATTATTAAAAATATCGAAAGATATGCGGATTCAACTGAACTAAATCGCTATGGTGCAAGATTCAAGTATAGCAAATTCCTCAAACTTATTGATGATAGTGATGTATCTGTAACATCAAACATCACAACTTTAGCGATGAGAAGGGATCTTCGCATTGAGCTTGGAAAATATGCCGACTATGAAATTTGTTACGGTAATGCTTTCCACGTAAAGAACATTAATGGATACAATATCAAGTCGTCTGGATTTAAGGTAAGTGGAGTTTATGATTTTGTATACTTAACTGATGTGCCAAACGCAGATCTGAAGACCGGAAAAATTATATTCTTTAAACTTGATGCTAGTGGTGGCGTTGGAACCATAGTTAGAAAGAATGCCGGAATCGTAGATTATGAAAAAGGTGAGATTATTTTATACCCATTAAATATCATTGAAACTACAAAATTTGATTCGGCAGACTCAATAGTTGAAATTTCGGTTTCGCCAAAATCAAATGATGTGATTGGATTACAGGATCTTTATTTGCAGCTAGATATTAATAACACTTCTGTCAATATGCTGGCAGATCCGATTACATCAGGATCAGATTTTTCTGGTTCAACCTATACGGTTACTTCAAGTTACTCAAACGGTGCACTCGTCAGACTATAAGCAATGAACGATACTAGAATTAAGATAAGTTCAATTCTTGAAAGTCAACTTCCTGACTTCATCAAAGAGGAATTCCCATATGCTGAGGAATTTCTAAGACAATATTACATAGCTAATGAGTATTCTGGAGGTCCATTAGATCTTCTCCATAATATTGATAAGCATGTATCTCTTGATGTAGTAACAAATGTAGTGAGTTCAACTATACTTACATCTGACGTAAGTACCGTAACCGATAGGATTTATGTTGAATCCACAGGAGGTTTTCCAGATCGCTATGGATTAATTCAAATTGACGATGAAATTATTCTATATCAAACTAAAGAATCCACTTATTTTGACGGGTGCACTCGTGGATTTAGTGGTGTTTCGTCTTTGGAATCAAACATTCCTGACGAGTTGGTTTTTTCAGAGACTGTTGCAGCAAGTCATGAAAATCAAGCAGAAGTTAAAAATCTAAGTATTTTATTCCTACAAGAGTTCCTAATCAAGATTAAGGCACTAATTGCTCCAGGATTTAAGAAAAGAGAACTTGCAGAGGATCTGAACGAAGAAATATTCCTCTCACATATTAAAGATTTTTATTCATCAAAAGGAACTGAGGTTTCATTTAAAATCCTTTTTAATGCCCTATATGGCAAAAATGTAGATCTGATTCGCCCAAGGGATTTTCTAATTGAACCATCTGACGCTGAATTTAGAATCACAAAAGACCTCGTAGTAGAGGCAATTTCTGGAAATCCAGAAAAATTATTAAATTCTACCATTTTTCAAGATGAAAATGACTTCATCTTTAGAGCAAGTGGTGCTGTAACTCAAGTAGAACGCATTTTAAGGGGAGATAGAGAATTTTATATTCTTAGTTTAGACTCCGATTACAATAGAGACATTAACGTATCCAGTGGTACAATTGCTGGTGCATTTTCAATTCACCCCAAAACTAAAAATATTTCTGAGGCATCTGCCGGAAATACTGTATTAGATGTTGATTCCACAATTGGGTTCCCGGAATCAGGACAACTCAGAGTAGATCTTGACAATACAGCAACGATTTACATCAATTATACATCAAAATCAACGACACAATTCTTTGGGTGTAGTGGAATTGTAGATAATATCCCAATAAATTCCGAAATTAAACTCCATTCGGTAGGAGGAAAGGAAATTTATGTGTATGGATATGGTGGATTAGAGAGGGAAAAAATAGAAGTTAGGGTAAATGGTGTAATTTCCAATTTGACAATACCCGGAAACCCACCAGTCCAACTTTCTCCGGGAGATAGAATTAACATTAAAAGTCTTGGTGAAAACCTGACTTCAAAAAAAGCAAATAATTGGATTTTTAATATTCCAGTTGTTTACGATATTTCCTCAATATCAGATCCTTCAGGAACGTCTTTCATCTATACGGTTTCTACATTTGACGATCATGACTTTAAATTAGGAAATCAGGTCACTTTTATTGCAACCGATGGGTCCACATTTACAGGTGGATATGTTTCATCCATCATTAATCAGAATACTGTTCAGGTGACTCAGAATGGTTTGATTCCAAATAAAGACAGAATTAAGTCCATTAAGAATAATTTGCTTAAGGCAGCAGTCAATGATCCGGTTAGATATCCAGAAATTATACAATACAATACAAATGTACAGAATGTTTATTGTAGCGAAACTGACAAGGATGAATTGTATGTAACATCTGCCTCAATTCCAACATACCTAGGACAAAATTTGGATCTTGAGGATAGATCTATAGAATTTTCCGGAACATTTAATGGAAAGGATCTGGTTTTCCAATCAGAACATTCATTCTATACCGGAGATTCTGTAATCTACAGGCCCGCGAATGAGGATAATTCAATCACATCTGAGGGAATTTATTTTGTAAGAGTAATTTCCCCTACATCGATTCGCCTTGCAAAATCACGTGATAATATTTTCAATGCGGATCTTACAGGAAATGATGGATACTATGTATCATTCTCCGGAACCATCAATCCTGGATATGAAAGTAGAATAGAATTAACTGATTTCTCTTTCCGAAATTTACAGAAACAACCAGTAGAATCTCAAAGATTAATAAGAAAAATCTCCAATCCAGAATTTGACAATTCTGAGCACACAACTCCTTCTGGACAGATTGGTATATTTATTAATGGGGTTGAAATTATCAATTACAAATCCAGAAACTTTGTGTATCATGGTCCAATTGATGATGTTGCAGTAACCGCTGGTGGAACTGGATACGATATTATCAGTCCACCAACACTTATTATCAGCGATCCATCTGGTGTTGGGGCAACTGGCAACTTGTCAATTTCTGGATCATTATCTAGAGTTGACATTCAAAATCCCGGTTTTGACTTCATTGAGAATCCAGTCATCGAATTGACTGGTGGTGCTGGATCAGGTGCAAGAGCAATTGCAAATCTAATTGAATTTTCGCATAAAGTATTTTTTAATTCATCATCAGCATCTGGAGTCAATACAACAACTGATGTTATTGGTTTTTCCACGTATCATGGATTCAGAAATTATGAACAGGTAATTTATAATCCAGAAAATCAGCAAATTGTTAGTGGACTGACCACAAATTCAACATACTACATTTCGTTCCCATCTGGACACAGTGGTACCAAAATTTGTCTCCACAAATCACTATCTGATGCGGCATCTGGAATTAACACAGTATCTTTAGATTCCCTTGGTTATGGTTTGCAGTCATTCACATCAACCATTAAAAAGAAAAAAATTGGTTCTATAACCATATCAGATCCTGGATCCGGATATAAAACAAGAAAGGTTAGATGCACACCAGCAGATGTTGATGTCACTGCTAATATTTTAAATATTCAATCTCATGGATACAAGAGTGGGGAAAAAATAGTTTATTATCCATCAGCAACTCCGATCGGAGGACTTGTTTCTGGAACAAGTTACTTTGTAACCGCAGTTAATGAGGATCAGATCAGATTGTCATCTGTTGGAACTGGAGTTACTGCATTTGCATTTTATTACAACTCTAAGCAACATGTTGACATAACTTCATCTGGATCTGGATATCATGAGTTTAATTATGAGCCAATTACATTAAATGTGAGGGGTAGGATTGGTGTGTCCACGGAATCTGGACAGGATTTTAATGCGAAATTGATTCCGATCTTTTCTGGAGAAATATATGGCGTTCATTTGACCAACAATGGATCAAATTATGGATCGGCCGGAATTCTCAATCATAATCGTCAACCAAATTTCAGCATAGTTTCTGGCACAAATGCCCAAATTACCCCTATTATTTCTGGTGGCAAAATTACAAACGTTGTTATTGCAAATGGCGGAAAGAATTATAACACAAATCCAATTTTAACTGTCAATTCCAAATCTGGATCTGGAGCAAAATTGACTCCAATAGTCCAGAACGGAGTAATTGTTGGCGTTTCAATCGTTGATACTGGACGCGATTATAAGATTAATGACACGTCAATTACAGTTGCAACTACTGGACAGGGATCCAAATTCCAAGCAGTGATTAAATCATGGACGATTGATCTAGTAAAGAGATTGATTGAAAAGAAAAATATAGTTGATGATGATGGAATTATTGATCAGGGATTAAATTCGGAGATAGGTCTGCAGTATTGTCATGCATATGCTCCAAGGTCTCTGAGAAAGACTGTATTGAGTGAATCCTTTATTTCGGGACAATTGACTTATACACCCGATTTGACATTTGCAGATAATGGATATGAAAAGGATTCTACAGCACATTCCCCGATTATTGGATGGGCATATGATGGAAATCCAATCTACGGTCCATATGGATATTCAGATCCATCTACTCCTGGATCAGTAAGGAGAATGATTTCCAGTTATGTAGTATCAGCAGACTCAAATCGCCCATCACAATATCCACTTGGATTTTTTGTGAACGATTACATTTATGATGCTAGTGGAGATCTGGATGAGCATAATGGAAGATTCTGCGTGACCCCAGAATATCCAAATGGGACATATGCATATTTCTGCACAATAGGAAACCTTGCCAACAGTGGTCCCTTCAAATTCTTCAGAGAGCCACAATTTCCCTATGTAATTGGAAATACATATCACTCAAAGCCAATCGAATTTAATTTCTTAACTGCAAGCAATCAAAATTCTTATGATATTGCAAAAAATCGTCTACTAAGAAACGTAACTCCGTATAAACTTTTAACCGAAAAAACTTCATACGAATTTTTACCAGGACCGGAAGTATTCAGATCCTCATTTGGTAAAGTGGAGTATATTGGATCCGGTGATATTAACAATGTTGAAATTATTGATGGTGGGGAGAACTATTCTTCAGGAGACAAATTAGTATTTGATAATTCAGGAACCGATGGTAATGGTGCGGCTGCTGAGATTGATCTAATCAATGGTAAAAATGTATCTCAAATAAGCCTAGCATCTACAGTTACATCCAACATTCAGTTCATTAAGGCGTCACCAAATCAACCATATAAATTTGTTGGATTTTCATCGACAATTCATAATCTCACCAATCTTGATGAAGTTCAGATTGATATTGAAGGGGAAAACACTTCATTTGATGCAATAAGATATGATGAAAATAGACTATTCTTAACATCAGTTTCTGTAGCAGCGACAATTTCTGGAATAACTACATATCTAAATGTAACTGGAAATCTAGAGTATCCCAATGTTAGAGAGAATGATATTTATCAATTTGGACAAGAGCAAGTTAAAGTCTTAAATATTGATACTTTATCGCAAAGAATTAGAGTTCTTCGTAATCAAAATGGAACTTCTGGTGTGTCATCACTTCCAGTTGGATTTGCCCTTACAGAAAAATCTAAGAAATTTGGCATTAATTTTGGCATAACAACCTCATACGCAACACAACTGGATAAAGAGTATTACTTTAATCCATCAGAATCTGTTGGATTGGGCACGCAAAGTGGAGTTGGTATTAACTCAACACTTAAGTTTACAAATCCAGGTGCAGGAATTACTCAGATAAAGATTCCAACAAGATCCATTTATATTCCGGGTCACAATATTAATACCGGAGATGAGTTGATTTACAACTCAAATGGTGGACAGGGAATCATTGTATCAATAAATGCTGGCGTTTCAACATATGCATTGTCCAGCGACACTAAAGTATATGCCGCTAAAATCACAAATGATATTATTGGTATTGCGACGGTAAGAGTTGGATTAGGCACTACCGGGTCGTTTGTGGGTCTTGGATTGACTCCAAGTGCAAGTCTACTATATTTCACTGGATTTGGAACTTCCACATACCACAGTTTCAAAAAAATCCAGCCAAATCCTCTTATTGGAAGTGCGACAAAGAGAACAGTTACAGTATCTACTGCATCAACTCATGGTCTAAATGTTGCAGATCGGATTAATCTAACAGTCACATCTGGAATCACGACATCTATTGTTATTAAGTATAACTCAAGACACAATAGAATGGTTGCTAATCCAGTTGATTTTATCTCCTCTGATGTCAATTCTGTCACAGATGAAATTAGGATCCATAATCATGGGTTTGTCACAGCACAGAAAATCATCTTTAATTCAATATCAGCTCCAGGTGGTCTAATAGATGATACAATTTATTATGTAATTGTTGTCAACAACAACACAATTAAACTTGCAAATAGCCGCTATGAATCCCTAAATGACATTTCTGTGGATATAACATCGGAAGATTTGGGCACAATTTCTCCGATTAATCCACCACTAACTCTCACTAAAAATAGTGTAGTTGAGTTTGATTTGTCAGATTCATCACTATCTTATATACTTGGACTATCAAATCTGAGTGCGTTTGAATTTAACTTATATACTGATGGCGAATTTGAAAATAAGTTTCTATCAACTAAATCATCTTCCACATTTGAAGTTACAAAAACTGGGGATATTGGAGTAGATATAGATGCCAAGGTCACTCTATCAATAAATGATGAGGTTCCAAAGATACTTTATTATCTAATTGATCCTATCAATCTGTCACAAAATACACTTACTGATGTTCCAGTGACTGTGGATAAAGAGGTTTCTGGCAACAATACCATTAACTTGGTTAATAGTCAATATAGTGGTTCATATTTGATCAAGGATACTCCCACTACTACAACTTTTGATTTCCAGTTTAGAAAAACTCCGGAAGTAGATTCTTACACTGTTTCAGATGTAACCAATACTTTCATCAGTTATACAACTAATTCTCCAACTGGATTTGGATCTATTGCATCAATTAAGATAAATTCCGGAGGTAATAATTACAAATATCTACCCAAAATATCATCAATTGACACGGATTTTGGTAAAAATGCAGTCCTAATTGTCAATAGTGATAGTATTGGAACCTTGAATAAGGTCTCATTCTCCAATATTGGATATGATTATTCATCAGATGCATCTCTGAGACCAACAACCACTCTTCCAAATGTTTTAAAGGTAAATCCAGCATATTCATTTGAATCAATTGGTATCACATCTTCCGGAAGAAACTATACTATTGCACCAAATCTAGTAGTTATTGACACAAAAAATGACACATATTTGTATGAGGTTGAATTAGATTATAAAGTTGGGGATACCAATGTTAATATTATTAGTAATACATCACGTCTGCAAGGAGAACCAAAAATTATCCCAGTTGACAACATCAATGGAACAAAAATCAAAACAATTGAATTCAATGATTTAAGTAAGGATGTTGTAGTTTCACTAGCATCTACATACAGCGTTCCATCACAGTTTCCATTTGCTATTGGAAAGAAAATTCTAATTGAAAATACGTCAGTTGGAATTACCACTGAAGATAGATTTGGCAACATTGTAGTTACGCAAACAGGAAAGGGATACAATTCAGCAAATTATAATTATTCTCTGTTTACAATTACTGATATAGATCCAGATTATGGAGGACTTAATCCATCAATCACATACAATCTGAGCAATTATTTAAGTGGATCAGATGTGCCAGGAACATTTAATGCATTAGAATCCTATGGAAAGGTGATTCTTGATGAGGAGTTCCCTGTATTTAATTGGACATTGACAAAGGGAGTATTCTCTCCGGGAGAAACCGTCATCTCTGGATTAAATGTTGGAACGGTCATTTATTGGGATGATGTTAATGAATATTTGAAGGTATCGTCTGTTGATAATTTTTATCCAGGTGATTTACTAACATCTCGCGTTACTGGATTGGAAGTTGAAATTACAGAAGTTTTCACATATGATTCAAATTTTGACATAGGTGCATCATCAATTGTTACTAAGGGATGGAATAGCAATACCGGATTCCTTAATGATACATTGCAGAGAATTCATGACAGTGATTATTATCAATATTTCTCATATTCTCTGAAGTCCGAAATTGAAATTGCAAAATGGGATGACGCAGTAAGCAATTTAAATCATACTGCAGGATTTAAAAAATTCAGCGATCTTCAAGTTGAATCATCTATAGATGATGTTACTAGTGGCATTCAGACATCACAAGGTAATGGTGATGTTATAGTCTTTGCAGATTTAATATCTGATGTTAATGTGAATACAGTTTATGATTTTGATCTTGCCACAGAAACTGTGCTGAATATAGATAATTATCTAAAATCTGATCAAATTTTATTTAAAACCAAAGTAATTCAGGATTATATTCAAGCAGTATCAAATAGAGTTTTGCTAATCGATGATATTAGCGACGAATTTACGAATGCTGCCGGTGTTGAAAATTACGGAGTGGCTGATAGATTCTCAACCGGAAGAACGAAAAAATATATGATGTGGGTTGGAGACAGATCTGCAAACTTTGATACTCAGAGACAGGTACAATTAGTAACTCTTCTTCAATACAATACTCAGGGTTATATCAACCAATATGGAAAGGTTTATAGTGATACTGATCTTGGTGATTTTGATTATCGATATATTGATGGAAATAACGAACTACTCTTCTATCCAATTAAATCAGAAGTTAATGATTATGAGATGAGTGGGGTGTCCCTTGTATTGAATGATTCTGGGGCAACAACTGGATATTATGGACTTGGGTGTGTTGATATGAGGTCATCCTCAACAACCATTTCTGCCGGTGCCGGAGCGGGAACAACTAATAGTGTTGTTGGCATTGCATCAACATATAGAGCAGCGAAGTTCATGATTCAAATCTCGAATAACGCTCAATCATATTTTGAATATAGTGAGGTTTCTATAGTTCATGACGACACCGATATCATTCAATTGGAATTTAATAATCTAGCCTCTTCGAGCTCACCGGCTGAGGTTGGATTGGGAACATATATGGCAAATATCTCCCCATCTGGGTTGGATTTGTGGTTTATTCCTAATACTACAACTGCTGTAGATTATGAATTCAATATTGATACAATAGCAATATCGGGTTCTTCTACTAGTGTTGGTTCAACCATCTTCCCAGGTGCCATTGTTGAGACCTCACACACTTCTATTGCATCGACAACCCTCCCAACAAAAGTTGCACAATACACAAGTTTCTATCGAGGTGCTTATTATATTGTTCTCGTGCATGACACCACAAATAATGAATATCAAACATCAGAAGTTCTGGTTACATCTGATGATACTGATACTCAGGTATTGGAATTTGCTTCATTGGCAACAAACGCTGGATTGGGAACTATAAGTGCTGGCATAACCACTGTCACCGAATTGACATTTGTTCCAGCACCTGGAATTAATGCAGATGTTAGGGTTATACAGTTTGCTCTTGGTCCGTCAAGAAGTACAATTGTTGATAATGATGTAAATCTTGGATCCACATCAACGATCGACTACACGAATGGGACATTCACTGGAACAGAGTTGGCCCGTAAGAAATCATTTGATCTGTATTATGATGGATATCCATTATTCCAAAAAGTGATTAATCCGGCACAAGATATAATAGCATCAAATTCATCAATATTTCTACCAAACCACTTCTTTAGTACAGGAGAAGAGATTGTCTACGATCCAGGAGATACTGGTTCTCCAATAGGAATTGCAACAACTTCAATAGTAGGAGTAGGGACAACAAATAAATTACCAACATCTGTTTACATTATTAAAAATGACAATTCAACATTCAAATTTGCAGCAACTGCCGCAGATGCTCTAAACTTCGTAAACCTTACAATTACTGATGTTGGGGTGGGTACGGAACATCTTCTAACTTCTATTAGACAAAATAGTAGGTGTATTATTTCCCTCGATAACGTCATCCAATCACCAGTCGTATCAACTGCAATCACATCATCACTTTCATCACCAGCTTCAAGTGCAGCAGAGGTAATTACTCTATCTGGAATTTCATCATTCTTCGCTGGGGATTTTGCACAAATTGGAAATGAAATTATTACAATTCGTGCGATTGGATATCTTGGTGTAACTAATGACGTTCTGGTAAGAAGAGGATGGTTGGGATCAGTTGCCTCTGCACATACTTCGGGAAGTATCATTAGAAAGGTATATGGAGATTATAATATTATTGATAATACAATTCACTTTGCGGAATCACCATATGGCAACCTGCAACTTGGAGGAACTAGACCCGATGAGCAAGATTATGTTGGATTGGATGTTCGCTCATCCTTCAGTGGAAGAACTTTCCTACGGTCAGGAATTTCTGAGGATCCTTACGCCAAAAACGTAGTCTTTGACGATCTATCACAAAAATTTAATGGAATTTCCAGTCAGTTCTCACTTCAAAGCAATAGGAACGATATATCCGGAATTTCTACCGGAAATGCAGTTGTATTGCTCAATAGTGTTTTCCAGAATCCACAAAATATTGATTATGCACTCTCAGAAGTTTCTGGAATTACTTCCATCAGATTCACTGGGGATCGCACTGCAGCAAATTCTGATGTAAATACCACATCTTTGCCTAGAGGTGGAGTAATTGTTTCTGTGGCAACTACTGAAGGATTTGGATATCAGGCGCGTGTTTCTGCGGGTGCAACTGCAAGAGTTTCTGTTGCAGGAACAATTCAAAGCCTGTCGATTGGAAACACTGGAGGTGGATATAGAGCAAGTTCAGAATATGATATTGTAACATCCATCAGTCATCCAGTTGGTATTGGATCCACTGTAATTCACATCGCAAATACAGAGGCAGTTATTAATAAACTTGCATACTCCTCAGTTAATAAAATTAGCGTTGGCGCCGCATTAACCAATATAACAATTGTAAGTGTTGGTAATACATTTATTAGAATTGGTGTTGGATCCGGATCATCAGTTTCTATTGCGTCGGGAACTCCTGTTCATATCGAACTTAAGAGTCCAACCGCTGGTCTTGTTAATATTAGTGTTGCACAAACTTCCATTAAAAATGCACAGTTTGTTGGATTTACCACTATAGTTGCCGGTAGAATTTCTCCAAATTATGTCATCACAAATCCAGGATCTGGATACACTAACACAAATCCACCTCTAGTAATTTTTGATGATCCACTGCCATATAGTGATATTCCACTTCGCTATTCATCAGCATCACCAACAAGTGGACTTGGAACTGAAGCATCTATTGATCTTGTTGTTGGAAGTGGGTCAAGCGTAATTTCATTTGAAATTAAGAATTATGGGTATGCTTACGGCAATGGGGAAATATTGACAGTTCCTATTGGAGGACTTGCCGGAATTCCCACCGATAGAACGAAACCATTTAGGGAATTTAGATTAACGGTAGAATCAATATCTGCTGATAGGTTCGTTGGGTGGAGCATTGGTGATTTGCAAGTTTTGGATTCAATCGAATCTCTATTCAACAATATTGATGTCAACTTCCCACTGGCAATTAATAATGAAAGAATCAGCATACGTTCTCGCGTTGGTTCAGATGTGCGCGAAGATGCTCTACTTTTAGTATTCCTCAATAATGTGCTACAGGTGCCTGGAGACGCATATCAATTTGATGGAGGATCTACACTCAGATTTTCCATTCCACCAAGATTTGGTGATAGATGTTCAATCCTATTCTATAGGGGAACTTCCTCAGTTGATACAATTGATGTTGAAGTTTTGGACAGCATCAAGGTGGGCGACACCGTTACTCTAAATGATGGAAATATCGTATACCAAGAAGATCCTAGACTAGTTACTGACATTGTTTCAACGGATGCGGTTACGACCAATATCTATAATGGCGCCGGAATCAATCCAGATCAAACATATGAAAGACCACTATCTTGGACAAAACAAACCGTCGATCTTATTATAGATGGAGAAGAAATTGGAAAGGATAGAGAACTTTATGAAGCAAATATATTCCCAACGGCAAAGATTATTAAAGACGTTTCTACTGCATCAACTGAAATTTTCGTTGATAATGTAAAAACATTCTTTGATCATAGTAAAGAATATCCAACAATATTACAGAATAGGCAGCAAGATGTTTTGATTCACGAATCAAAATATACTGTTGGTGCATCAGCCACATGCACAGTATCTGGAATTGGATCCATAACATCCATTACTATCACTAATGGTGGGGTTGGATACGAATCCGGCGAAACTCCTGAAATTTCTTTTGGAAATATTTCAAATACACGTGCAACAGGAACTGTGGGTGTTACAACATCAGGTTCTATTGTTAGGGCGACAATTTCAAATTCTGGTATTGGATACTCATACGCTCCAATTCAATCACTTTCAGTCATATCTTCCGGAACGGGATGGCCAAATACAGGATTGGCATATACATTCTCAAATGTAAGACTTAGAAATACTTATAGTGAGGGACACAATGCATTATGCAACATTACCATTATAAATGGGTCACTATTATCAGTAGCAATTTCTAATGGAGGATTTAATTATCATGTAGATGACGAACTATATGTAGATGTTGTCAATTATGAGAATACAGATTTGGTTCTTAGTTCCACATTAAACTTGAGAGTATCTTCAATAGATTCCCCACCTGTTATTTTTAGCGAACCATCATTTAATCGCGAGATAATGTCAGTTTCTTACGAAGGGGACTTTGGAATCATTTCCGGAATTGGCACAACATCATATGCGGGTGTTACTACTGGATTGGTATTCGATTTCGTAATTCCAAAGAATTCTTTCCTGCGAGATACTTATGTAAATGGCACAGTTGGTATTGCAACTACCGGAATTAGTGGCATTAAAACTGGATTTTATTTTGTCATTCACGATTCCAATGTTGGAAATTCAATAATTTCTCTTGAAAGTGATGACTCTCCTCTTGGTATTGGCACCACATTTATGAATAATATTTTCAAGGCGGCCGCAGTTTCTATCGCAAGGACAGATGCGGTTGGAATGGGTGTAACATGGGTTGCTAGAGTTACAACTAAGGTTTCAAATTATAACGATTTCCTAACAGGGGTTGGACGTAGCACATACTATGGACAATATTCTTGGGGAAGACTGTATGACTTGGAGAGAGTCATCAAATCAAATATTGCCGCATATAGAGGAGAAAATCTTCTCACATACAGTGAATTTGAAAGTGGGTGGACAAATACCGGCGGTGTCAGTATAGGTCAAACTGAATATATTGCACCATTCTCATCATCTTATGGGACAAAAATTACAGCATCTGCATCTGATACTGGACTATTGAGGGCAACTGCGTCCCTTGTTTCCGGAACAAGTTACACATATAGCGTTTATGTGAAGCCAATTTCTGGAAATGAAAAGATGTATTTTGGATCAAACACTGGAACAAGTGTTGCTGTATCCCTTGATTTTGACTCCCCAATTCCATCGATTTCAAGCAAAACTGGATCAACAGTCAATAGAATGTTAATTCCTCAAGCAAACGGATGGTATAGAGCATCATTTACATTTAGTGCCACTGCATCTGCCGCACATAACTTTATTATCTATAGCGAAACTTCTAATGAAGCGGTTTTCGCTGTGTGGGGTGCTCAGGTAGAATCTGGCGTGGATCTAACTCAATATTCAAAAGTAACTCATACTGCTGTTAGAAGAAATACCGCCGTGACTGATGAGAATACATACCCAGTTCTTAGAAGATATAATAATCTTAGATTCAGAGGTTATAAATCATAGTTCGGAGGCATGATAAATAAATAAAACCTGTTTGAAATAATGTCTGCCATCATCACTGATCAACTAAGAATTTTGAATGCGAAGACCTTCGTAAACGAAGTTTCCTCTTCATCAAATTCATATTACGTTTTTGTTGGATTACCAAACGCGACTGAAGTTCAATCGGACTGGGATTCTGCACCCCCAGCACCCAAGGACAGTTTTGATGAGGAGAATAATTACTGGGATACCATGATATCCATGATTAAGATTAAACCTGAGGACATTAAGCAGGTCATCAGGAAAAATGAATGGACTTCTGGAGTTACTTATGATATATATCGCCATAATGTTAGTAGAACTAACCCCTCTCAACCCTCTGGCGCAACTAGCCTATATTCATCAAACTATTATGTGATTAATAGTGACTTTAGGGTATATGTCTGTCTGAATAATGGACAGGATCCAGAAAATTCTCAGGGAAGACCCTCCCTTGACGAACCAACATTCACGGATTTGGAACCCAGATCTGCTGGTAATAGTGGTGATGGATACATTTGGAAGTATTTGTATACCATTAGTCCGGCAGATATTGTAAAATTTGATTCTTTGAACTTCATTCCCGTGCCCAAAGATTGGGCATCAAACGCTGATAATGCTGCGATTAGGGAAAATGCAGAAACTAGTGGACAATTAAAGACAATCCTCATCAAAAATCGTGGAGTTGCGCTAGGAAGTCCAAACGTAACATATTCTGATGTTCCGATCAATGGTGATGGATCTGGAGCAAAAGCAACCATTGTTATTAACAACGACTCCACAGTTGAAAGCATTACAATTTCAAATGGTGGATCTGGATATACATATGGCACTGTAGATCTTGCTGCAGGAGGTGTTCCAACAGGGACAACCTCTCCACAGTTTGAGGTTATTATTCCCCCTGCAGGGGGGCATGGAGCAGATATTTACAAAGAACTTGGTGCATATAGTATTCTAATTTATACCAGGATTTCAAATGACACCCAAAATCCAGATTTTATTACTGGAAACCAGATTGCCAGAATTGGAATAGTAGAATCTCCTCAGGCATACAATTCATCAACTGTGCTGACTTCAGAAAAAGCATCTGCTTTAAATGCAATTAAATTGACTGGCGCCGGTTATAGTTCGGCAACTTTTTCGACAGATAGTTTCATCACACAAACTGTTGGAACTGGCCAGACAGCAGTAGGAAGAGTAATTTCTTATGATCAAGTAACTGGTGTTTTAAAGTATTGGCAGGATAGATCCCTTGTTGGATTTAATACGAACGGCACTCAGAATGCGTCTCCATCGTATGGTTTTAATCTGATTGGTTTTACCACTTCAACTTCAGGTAGTGGAAATACAAGAATCTATCAGAATGATGGCATTACATATTTTAATATTGATACAACATTTAACGGTGCGAGTGCGGTCATAAATAATAAGACATATTATCTTGGTCAAACCTTTGTCAGTGGATTGTCTAATCCTGAAGTAAAACCACATTCAGGAAATATCATTTATGTTGATAATAGACCATCTATTACAAGATCATCCAATCAAAAAGAAGATATTAAAGTAATTTTGCAATTCTAAAGTATCATGCCCCAAGAATCCAATCTCAACATTTCGCCATATTTTGACGATTTTGATCCCAGCAAAAATTATTATAAAGTTCTTTTTAATCCTGGAGTTCCCATTCAGGCTAGAGAACTGACAACTCTGCAGTCTGTTTTGCAGTATCAGACTGAAAGTGTTGGAAAGCACCTATTTAAGGAGGGGTCAGTTGTAATTCCGGGTCAAATGCGTTATGATAATCCCATATACGCTGTAGAATTGAATGATACTTATAATGGAACCCCAATTTCACTCTATTTTGATAGTCTTCTGAATAAAAAGATTAGGGGATCTACTAGTGGGGTTTCTGCGGAAGTAGTATATCTTCTTAAGGCATCAGATTCTGAGAGGGGAAATTATACGATCTATGTTAGATATCTTGAGAGTGGTGGTGCTGATTTTACAGAGAAGGTATTTACCAGCGGCGAAACTTTGCTGTTGGAATCTACTTTGTCATATGGATCCCTTTCAATTCCATCCGGACAGGGAGTTTGTGATACTATTTCCACAAATGCAACCTCTGAAGGTTCTTCAGTAGTAGTTGCAAATGGAATTTATTTTGTAAGAGGATTCTTTGCAAATGTTGAGGAGCAAAGAATTCTTCTGGATCAATATGGAACTAGACCATCTTATAAGATTGGTTTTAATGTAATAGAATCTATAGTTACTGCTGGAGAGGATAGTTCACTATTTGATAATGCACAAGGATATTCCAATTATGCAGCTCCTGGTGCAGATAGATTCAAGATCGATCTTGAATTAACTAAAAAAGAACTAACTGATTTAGATACGGATAATTTCGTAGAGATTATGCGTGTGGAGAATGGCCAACCAACATTCTTTGAGAAAAATACTCAATATAACCTCATCAGAGATGAACTTGCAAGAAGAACATTTGATGAGTCTGGAAATTATTTCGTAAAGCCATTTAGCTTTATTGTAAGGGAAAGTCTTAACGATAGATCAAGAATTAATGGGATCTATTTTGAAGGGCAATCTACTGTCAATGGAAATACACCAAGTGAAGATAAGATGGTGTATCAAATTGGTCCAGGAAAGGCATATGTAAATGGATATGATGTAGAAACTATTTCTGCTCGCCTTCTTGACGTTCCAAAGACAAGGACTACCAAGACTGTAAAGGATCAGGCGATAAATTTCAATGCAGGAAATCTATTCATCCTGAATAATGCATATGGTTCACCTGCTGTTGGATTAGGAACAACTGCGACTGTAAGTTTGATGGATTCTCGGATTGGAGCATCCGCACATGTTGCAACTGGAACCACAATCGGCGTTGCAAGAGTATTTGATTTTGTTCCAGAGTCTGATTATGTTGATGATAAAAGTAGACTTGAACTAAGATTAATTGACATACAAACATATACAAAACTAAGTCTCACTACACCGATTACCTTATCTACTCCAGCACGTATTGTTGGAAAGAAGAGTAGGGCTGGGGGATATTTGGTGAGCAATGTGTCGAACTCAACAGATTTGACACTTTATCAGGTAAATGGAGCATTTTTAGATAATGAATCAATTATCATTAATGGTGTTGATAATGGTAGATTAATTTCAACTTCCACTGATTATAGTATCAATGATATAAAATCAGTATATGGAAAGAGTGGAATTTCTACATTTAATGCAGATCTAGTTCTTGGTAAAAAAAGTTATATTGCTAAGCCAGGAACGACATTCCAAGTTACACTTGGTGTTGGAAATATATCAACTATTTCATCTGGATTAGAAAACACATTTACAAATATAGTTAAAATTGGCGATATCATCTCATATCCATCATCAACGTATACCGGGGATCCTGTCTATAATAAAGTATCAAGTATTGCCGCTGATGGAACTTCATTCACAGTTACTGGTGTAACAACAGTAACTGGAATATGTAACGGCACTCTCCCAACATCGACAAGAAATATTCAGAATATAATTAAGATTGCACCATCAGTCTCAGACAGATCATCTCTTCTCACAAGATTGAGTGCAAATAATGTCGTATCCTTGAGCATTGAAGAGGGTGAGATCGTACAGAGACGGTTATATTCAAATATTTCTGTATCTGGAAACTCGCTTTCAATAACAATTGATGCAAATGATACTGATATTTACTTTGAATCATTTGATGAAGATAGATTTGTAATCACATACTCAAACGGTTCAATTGAACCTATGAGAAGGGACAAATTTAATCTTTCTGCAAATGGAAAAGTTTTGACTTTCTACGGACTTACTGTTGCAAGTGGAACTGCAGATGTAATCACGACCGTTAAAAACTTAAAGCCAAATTCAAAGACTAAAAAATTACAAAAGGTCAATACCTTAGTCATTAATAGATCATCAGAAGCATCTTCCGGAATTGGAACCACAACTCTCAATGATGGATTGACCTATAATAATGTATATGGAACTAGAGTTCAAGATGATGAAATTTGTCTGAATGTTCCTGATGTTGTAAGAGTTCTGGCAATATACGAATCAGAAGATACATCAGATCCATCTCTTCCATATTTACAATTATCTGCATTTAGTGGCCCAACCAACAATAACGTAGATTTTACAATTGGTGAGTGGATTACTGGATCATCCACTGGAGCCACTGCAATCATTGTCGCCAAAAGAGACACTGATAAATTAGAGTATGTGTACTTAAATAGCTTTAGATTTAGTGTAGATGAAGTTATCAAGGGAAGAGAGAGCACAACTCAAGCAACCGTAGTGGCAATTAGTGCTGGATCCAAAAACATAACTAAAAATTTCTCAGCAGATACTGGTCAGAGAGATACTATCTATGATTATGGAAGAATTATTAGAAAGAAAAATGTAATTGCACCAAAAAGAAGGATAAAGGTTGTATTCCAAAATTATACTATTGACTCCAATGATACTGGTGAGTTTATTACCGCAAATAGCTATTCTGCTGAAAATTATAAGCACGATGTATATTTGTGGAACGGTGAAAGACTGACAGATTTCATTGATATTCGCCCACGTGTCGCTGAATACTCAACATCAAGTACCAAATCACCATTTGAATTTAGTGCAAGAAATTTTGCTTCGGATGGACAATATTCTAAGTATATACTTGCTCCAGATGAAACTTTAGTTACTACTATCACGTATTATCTTGGCAGAATTGATAGGGTATTTTTAAATCCAGACGGAACATTTGAGGTGTCTCAGGGAACTCCATCAGACACACCAGTTCCGCCACTACTCAAGGCAAATGCATTGGATATTGCAACTGTCTATATTCCACCATTTGTTTATAATGTTCCTAGTATTGGCATTGACATGTCTGTTCATAAGAGATATCGTATGTCCGATATTTCTTTACTTGAAAATAGAATTGAAAGAGTTGAAAGATATACAACTCTCAATATGCTTGAGCAAAAGACAGAGAATTTCCAGATTCGCGATGCAGAAACTGGACTCGATAGATTTAAGTGTGGTTTCTTTGTTGATAATTTTAATAATTATGATTTCCAAGATCAATATAATATCAATTTTAGAGCAACAGTTGATACCACAACTGCTACTTTGAGACCAAATCATCACACAACGTGCGTTGAACTTCAAATTGGTTCTGAAGTTATTGATGGAGTGACTACTGTTTATAATCCCGATTTGGATCATAGCTTTGTTACTAATCTCGGAACCACTAAGATTAGAAAGACTGGCGATTTGGTTACACTTGCATACCAAGAAAAGTTGTATTATGAGCAACCATATGCAACGAAGACTGAAAGTGTCACTCCATTCTTGGTTAGGTATTGGGAAGGATTTATCGAACTTCATCCCCCTATTGATATTTGGGTAGAAGAGCGTGAGCTGGTCAGACACACATTTAATCAAGTAACCACAACAACAGTTCTACCAGATGAAAACATAACAATCACCGAAAATGTGGTTGTTGATGGTCCGGTTAGAACAACTCCACCAAGAACCAGAACAACATCACAATTCTGGGGAATTGTAGTCACAAATGGCGATCAACGAGTTGTTGTTGGAGCTAGAGTTTCAAATACTGGACAAGGAAGGCAAACATGGGCTGGAGTTGATGTTCAAAATCCCCCACAAAGAGTTCTTGTTGGATCTGGTAATGCCGCCGAACCAGGATTCTCCAATACCGACCTCCCACCAACAGGAGGAACTATAACCAGTAGAAGAGGTGTTGATGTTAGAAACGGTGATCAAAGAGCATTTGTTGGTAGAGAAACTGGAACTATTCAGGAAGGAAACAGAACTACAGAATTTACAACTGCAGTTGACGTTGCTAATGGTTCAGATCAAAGAGTTTGGATTGGTAGCATCAGGACTACAGAGACTATTCCAGGAGAGCAGGTACAAACAACCACAACAACGAGAACTACAAGTAATACAGTAACTACTGTAATTCCACAAGAAATTATTGTCAGAGATTCTGTTGAGCAACAAACATCACATTGGACTGAGATTATTAGATATGCTAGAAGCAGAAACGTTGAGTTTGATGTTAAGGGACTAAGACCAGTAACAAGATTCTACTCATTCTTTGAGGGCATTGACGTAAACAAATATATTACGCCAAAACTTCTTGAAATTCAGATGGAGTCTGGTAGATTCAAAATTGGAGAAACTGTTACTGTTGATCCCCACTTCACATCTGGTGATATACGTTTCCGTCTTTGCACTCCGAATCATAAGGTTGGACCTCATAATAGTCCAACAGAAACCTATAAATTAATTCCATACACACAATCAACTCCCCCATCTGATTATAGTGAGTCATCAACTTTCTTAAACGTTGATACAAGAGCTCTTCAACTTCCATCGGAAACTGAATATTATGGATTAGTTAAGCCAAATATGAAGTTAATTGGAGCAACATCGGGTGCAGTTGCTGTTGTGAAGAGTAATATTCGTTTAATTTCTGATAATAGTGGAAGATTGATTGGATCACTATTCATTCCAGATCCAGCGGTTCAGGGCAATCCACAGTGGATTAATGGCGAAAATACCTTTATGGTAATTGATGTTCCATCTCTGGATCTAATCAATGAAAGAGATGAGTACATTAGTAATACTAAAGTAAGCGAAAGTTCTGCTGAGGCAGAATATGTGTCGGGTGGTATTTCAAATGTAACCGAAACAAATATTATTACCACAAGAAATGTCACGATTATTCCGGCAAGAAAACGTAATGTAACTACAATTACTAATACAACAACGCATGAACCAGTCCCAACTCAACCAACAAGACCAAATTGGGAGACAAGGGATCCTTTGGCACAATCATTCTATATTCCAGATGACACTGGGGTGTTTATAACGTCAGTTGATGTATACTTTGAAACCAAAGATGATACAATTCCAGTAACATTCCAACTGCGTCCAATGATTGCGGGAGTGCCTAGCAATGTCGTAATTCCACTTTCTGAGGTCACTTTAATTCCAGATCAGGTCAACACTAGTGCGGATGGATCCATTCCAACTAGATTTACGCTTCCATCTCCAGTATATCTACCAGGACCAAGATCTCAAGTCGTAAGACAGGCGCCGATTGGAAGTCAGCAAACATCAGAATTTGCAATTGTCCTTCAATCAAATAGTCCAAATTATAGAGTGTTTATCTGTGAACTTGGTGGAAGGGACATTAAGACTGGAATTAAGATGTCACAACAACCGACGTTGGGAAGTCTATTCAAGTCACAAAATGGATCAACTTGGTCGCCCGCACAGGCGGAAGATCTGAAATATAAAATTAATAGAGCTGAATTTGTAGATGAAGGTCTGACCAGATTCTACAATCCAAAGATTGATCTGAGGAGTCAATTGACCACCGTAACTGGTGCAAACCAGTTCCGACCACTTTCTAAGAGAATTCTAATTGGTATTGCAGAGACATCTGGATATAGTGCCAATGTTGTTCCTGGAGTGAATATTATTCAAGGTAGTGCATCAGGAGTTCTAATTGGTGTTGCTGGATCGATCACAACTGGAACAGGTGTTACAGTAGTAAATGCTGGAACAGGATATACAAATGGAACATTTAGTAGCATATCACTAGTTACAGAAACTGGATATGGTCAAGGAGCAACTGCAAATGTTGTAGTGAGTTCAAATGAGATCAATAGTGTTACTATTGTCAATCCTGGACATGGATATCAAGTTGGAGATTCTCTTCTTGTTCCGTCATTAGGACAGAACGTTGGATATGGTGGTCGAGTTGTCGTTAAAACAATTGCATCAAACAACTCATTCCTACTCGATGAGGTTCAAGGAACGTTCGCCGTTGGTGTAACAACACTTAGATACAAAAATTCTTCTGGAATATCTACTATTGTTGGCGCAGGCGTAACTATTAGAACAATTACCGAAGATCAATATTATGATGGTCGTCATATGAAGGTATTCCATGCAAATCACATGATGCACTCAACTGAAAACTATGTACAAATATCAGAGTTTAGACCACCTCTGAATGAAACCAATACCACTACAACGCAAGTTGTAACATCATCTGAAGCGACTAGTATTTCAATTGCATCAACAATCGGATTTGATACATTTGAGGGATTGTCAGTTTCAGCTGCAAATCCAGGATATGTTCAAATTGGAAATGAAGTGATTAAGTATACCGGGGCAAGTGGTGGGAAACTAACTGGTATTGCAAGGGGTCCATCTGTAGACGGATCTCAGGCACAATCATACGCTATTGGTGCTCCAGTATACAAGTATGAGTTTAATGGAATTTCAATTCGTAGATTGAATAAAGTTCACAATTTTGCTCAAGTAAGCAATAATCATCCAATTGATTTAAATAGTTATCATATTAAGATTGATACGGGCGCTACTGATTTCGAAGGTGTTGGTATTGGATCAAATAGAACAGATTTATATTGGAAGTCCACAATTCAAGGCGGAAGATCTGGAACTGTTCTAACGAATAATATTCAATATGAAATGATTACTCCCAACGTTGCTACCATTATTCCAGCAAAAACAAATCTGATTACTAGACTTCGTACATTTACTGGAACTAGCGTTGGTGGTGAAGAAAAGTCCTTTGAGGATGATGGATTTATTGACATTTCTCTAGACGACTCAACATATTTCTCTAAACCAAGATTACTATGCTCTAGAGTCAATGAGGAAAGGTTTATTACAAATTCACCAGGAAAGCGTTCCTTATCGTTTGAATTTTTATTAAAAACAAGTGATGATAGAGTATCTCCTGTAATCGATACTATACAAACTGCTGCAATTTTGACAACAAACTTGATCAATAATCCACTTGGTATTGGAGATGATGCAACTTATGCAGATGATGATACCGTAAGGTCACTAGATAAAGATAAGCACTCTGCGATCTATATCTCCAAACCAGTCAGACTCAAGCTTCCAGCCAATTCCCTGAAAGTTCTTCTGACTGCTAGTAGAAATGATATGAATGACGTTCGCGTTTTATATCAATTGTTCAGAGATGATGCTCCAGAAGCTTCTCAAAATTATGAACTTTTCCCAGGATATTTAAATTATCAAATTGATGGGGATGGAATTAAGAGAGTTATTGATGCATCCAGAAATGATGGATCTGCTGATTCAAATATCACAGAATCTTCCGATAGATCATTTAAAGATTATGAGTATTCAGTTGATGATCTGCCAGATTTCAATGGATTTGCTATTAAAATTGTAATGGCATCTGAAAATCAGGCAACACCTCCAATTCTCAAAGATTTAAGGGCAATTGCTACTCTCAGACCAACGGCATAGTAACAAAATGGAATATATTAAAGTAAAGGATAGAGATCATTTAGTTAGGGATACTTATTCCAATGGTTTAGTGAATACTGATATCGATGGATACAATAAATATGTTGCGTCGTATCAAACCAGACATAAAGATGCACAAAAAATAAAAAATATGGAGGAAGAAATTTCCTCCATAAAGAATGATCTTAATGATATTAAAAATCTTTTGAGGAGCATTGCAAATGGTTCAACCAGTTGAAATTGAATTATCTTGTCTTAGCAATCTTTTTGAATATGAAAAGATGTCAAGAAGTATAGATAGTATTGAGGATCTTGAGACTCTTAGAATTGTTGCTAAAAACGCGATAAAATTATACATAGCTCAACAAGAACTTCTATCTCAAACTCCACTTTCCCACTTCCTAGGTCCTGAAGAATAATGGCACAACCATCTACCAGACAAGAACTAGTTGATTATTGCAAGAGAAAATTAGGAGCTCCTGTCCTAGAAATTAATGTTGCCGATGAGCAAATAGATGACTTGGTAGATGATGCTATTCAATTTTTTCAAGAACGTCATTTTGATGGGGTTTCTCAAGTATTCCTGAAGTATCAAATTACTCAGGATGATATCGATCGTGGCCAACAGAAAGTTGGAATCACAACAACCACAGTAAGTCATAATGTGGGATTAACAACTGCATTCAATTTCAATGAAACTGGAAATTATTTACAAATACCTCCAGATGTGATCGGTGTTACAAAAGTTTTTACTTTTGAGGGGACTAATTCCATCTCACGCAACATGTTTAGTGTTAAGTATCAACTTTTTCTAAATGATGTTTATTATTGGGGAGCAATTGAAATGCTCTCCTATGCAATGACAAAGACGTATCTGGAAGACATTGATTTTCTTCTCACCACACAGAAGCAAATTAGATTCAATAAGAGGATGGATAGATTGTATCTAGATATTGACTGGTCTTCTGTGTCTGCCGGACAGTTTTTTATTTTTGACACATATAAGGTTCTCAATCCAAATGATTATGCAAGAGTGTGGAATGATTCATTCCTTAAGTTGTATTTAACTGCTCTAATCAAACGACAGTGGGGGCAGAATCTAATTAAATTCCAAGGAGTAAAACTTCCTGGAGGAGTTGAACTAAATGGTCGCCAATTATATGATGATGCACAGAGAGAAATAGATATGATCATGGATAAGATGTCTAGCACATATGAACTTCCACCTCTGGATATGATCGGTTAATAATATGCTTAATCCATTTTTTCTACAAGGATCTGCCGGTGAGCAGGGATTGATTCAGGATCTCATTAATGAGCATCTGAGGATCTATGGCGTCGAGGTGCATTATATTCCACGCCAATATATAACCCAAAATTCAATTATTGAGGAGGTTATTGAATCTAAATTCAATAACGCATACCCAATAGAAGCATACTTGGTAAACTATGATGGATATGGGGAGAATACCCAAATTCTATCCAAGTTTGGTATTCAGGCATTAAATGAACTTGTTATTGAAATCTCTAGAGAGAGATTTGAATCTTATATTTCTCCACTAATCACGGGCACCCCAGGCATTAAAGAATCATCAAGACCAAAAGAAGGTGATTTAATTTATTTCCCACTTGGAGATAGATTATTTGAAATTAAATTTGTTGAGCACGAAAAACCGTTCTATCAATTAAAAGGAAATTATACATATGAGTTGAGATGTGAACTGTTCAGATATCAAGATGAAGTCATAGATACGTCCATTGAAGAGATTGATGATAGTGCCATTGAATCTGGATTTATTCAGACTCTAAAACTAATTGGTATTGGAACAACCGCAGTAGCAACTGCAAGTATTGTCAATGGAGGTATTCGCCTTTTCACACTTAGCAATCGAGGGCATGATTATAAAAACCCACCAACAGTTGCAATATCATCATCACCAACTATCGGTGGTAGAACTGCTGTTGGTATTGCAACTTTGATAGATGGTTTGGTTGATTGTGATGGTCTGGAATCGGGTAGAGTTCAAGGAATTGAATTAGTAAATGCCGGCAGCGGATACTCTTTATCACCAGCAAAGCCACCAACTGTAATTATTCTTGGTGGTGGAGGTGCGGGGGCAATATCAACCGCCACAGTTGCTAATGGAACAGTTGGCGTAATTACAGTCACAAATGCAGGTTCTGGATATATTCATCCACCAACTGTCACATTTAGTTCTCCTGGCGCAGGAATTACTGCACGTGGAGTGGCGTATATCAATAGCACCACTGGTAATGTAACAGCAATTAGAGTTATTGATGGTGGTTCTGGATACACTTCTCCACCAACGATCACTCTTACTAGTCCAAGTGTAAGTGGGATAGGAACATATACCTTTAATGAGGTAGTTGTTGGAAGTAGCAGCTCCACCACGGCAAGAGTCAGAAGTTATGATGTAACAACAGGATCTCTTGAAGTTGCTATTATTTCTGGGGAATTTATTGAGGGTGAGCAAATTGTTGGACAAACATCTAATGCATCGTTTACGATCTTCTTTGACAATGATAAAGATGACATATCAGATCCTTATACGCAAAATCATGAATTCCAAACCGAATCTGCCGGTATTATAGATTTTTCTGAGGAAAATCCATTTGGTATGCCTTAATAATTTGTTAAATAGAAGTAACATACATTGCCATCATGTTTGAATATTTTTACCACGAAATTCTGAGGAAGACAGTTGTTGCTTTCGGGTCACTTTTTAATGGAATCGAAATCAAGCATGTCAATTCAAGTAATCAGACGGTTTCCGTTCAGAAAGTGCCATTAGCATATGGACCAACACAAAAGTTTTTGGCTAGGTTAGAGCAAACTCCACCAGATCTGAACAAGCCAAATCAAATCACTCTTCCAAGAATGTCGTTTGAGTATGTGAACTTGACTTACGACCCTTCAAGAAAGGTGACTTCAACGCAATCATTTTTATCTGGATTGGCAGAAGATGGCACTCAGATAAGAAAAACATATATGCCGGTTCCATATAACTTGGAATTTCAACTGAGCATTATGACGAAGTTGAATGAGGATATGCTTCAGATTATTGAGCAAATTCTTCCTTATTTTCAACCAGCATATACACTAACAATCAATATGCTTGAGTCCATTGGTGAGAACAGAGATGTTCCAATCGTTCTTGAGGGAATGACAATGGATGATAGTTATGAAGGTGACTTTCAAACAAGGCGAGCATTAATATACAACTTGAGATTCATTGCAAAGTTATATCTTTTTGGTCCAGTTTCTTCCAAGAATATCGAAAGAGATATTATCAAAAAGGTTTCTATTGGATTTGCATCAGGTGCAAGATCTGGTCTTACTCCAAGAGATTTGGTATATACAGCAGAACCACGAGCACTTCAAAGTTATAGTGATAATACAGTAGCACTACTTTCTGCTGATATTGATGAAACACTGGGCACCCTTGAAGTGAGTGATCCAGGACCAATACCAAAAGATAGTTATATCACAATTGATAATGAAACAATCTATGTGACGAATAAGATTAATGGGGTACTCTTTGTTCAAAGGGGCGTTGATGGCACCACAAGCACGCAACATGTTTCTGGATCCGAAGTCAAATTAATCACCGCAGCAGATGATGCACTTATAGAATTTGGTGACGATTTTGGATTTCATGAATAATTTGGGGTGGTAAGTATGAGTAGCGAAAAGCAGTTTGAATCCATAAATCAGACTTTCAATGTGGATGTTGAAGTCAGTGAGATTGTAAAGATTGAAGATGATCTCGTCAAAACTCCAGATAAATCGGGAGATGATGTAAAATCCGACTATGAATATACAAGGGCAAATCTGTATTCTCTGATAGAAAAGGGGCAGACTGCTATTGATGGCATTTTGGAACTCGCTCAAGAGGGTGAGCAAGCAAGGGCCTATGAAGTTGCCGGTCAACTAATTAAAAGTGTTGGAGATGTAACTGATAAACTTCTTGATCTTCAGAAGAAATTGAAAGATATTGAAAGCGAGTCCACATCCAAGGGACCAACAAATGTAACAAACGCTCTTTTTGTTGGGTCAACAGCCGATCTATCTAAGTTAATTAAGAATAATCTAAATTTGGATAAATAGTTAAAAACCAAGAAAAATGGCAGCTGCAGAAGTAACAACCTTAATAATTGAAAAAGGAACGTACTTTGAAGCTACGTTTACTCTATTTGATCCAGATCAGTCTACGGCGGTTCTTTCCGGACTAACGACTTCATATGCAAGGATACGCAAACACCCGGAAGCGACAGCATATGAAGAATTCAGTAAGACGATTACAACCGGAACGGGGACTATTAGACTATCTTTAACCGGTGAACAAACTGCAAATTTATCTGCAGGAAGAAATTATTTCGATGTGATTCTAACTCTAGGTGGAAATAAGGTAAAAGTCCTTAAGGGAACCGCAATTGTAGAGGAGAGTGTATCGGTATGACATATAAAGTAACGACTTCCATTAGTGGTTATTCTTATAATGCAAAATCAAGCACTCCATACTCATATAAGGTTACATTTTCACCCACACTCCAAGTATCTATAGGTGCATCAGTGGCCACACTCAACGATTTAACGGACGTAGAAATTAGTGGAACTAATGATAAGTATGTTTTAATGTATGATCAGGCAACTGGAAAGTGGAAAGATGTGAACCCAGATCTTGTTCTAAGTGCATCTTCCACAACTGAAACAATTCAACCAGGATTGCCAAGTAATTTCCTCAATGAGTTGGATATTCAACTTGATGATCGAATTGATCTTGATGCGGGAACGTTTTAATATCTATAAATATCAATAGAAGAATAGTCCAATAGCAAAGGGATCTCCAAATGGCCGCACCAACTATTCAATTCAAAAGAGGCAATCAAACTGGCATCGGCGGAGCCTCAAAACTAGCAGGTGAACCAATATTTACCACAGATGAACTTGAACTTTATGTTGGTACAGGGTCAACTCATGCTCTGGTGGGATCTGCTAGATATTGGAATAGAGAGACTCCAACTACTGGATCTTCTGTCAGATTGGTTGAAGGGAGTAGCAACGGTGACAATTATATTGCTCACAAATCCCCAAACACCCTTGCTGGGGATGTAACTTATACTTGGCCCGGAACAATTTCTGCCGGAACCTTTCTCAAGGTTGCTGCAGATGGAACTTTAACTTGGGAATCTCCCGCTGGTGGATTTGCAAACTTTAATATTGGAGATGGAAATCCATCAAATAATGCTCAGATCGATAATGCTGAGACCATTGAATTCAAGACAGTTGCTGGAACTGGTCTTACCGTTGCTACTGCACAAGGAACTCCAAATACAGTAACGTATCAGGGTCTTGATGCAACGACAACCACAAAGGGTGTTGCATCATTCGGATCCACAAGTTTTTCAGTTACCTCCGGAGCAGTTGCACTTTCCGGAACTGTAGTAAAATTAGTAGTTACAGATTCTGGTGCTTTAACTCCAGCGGCACACGCCTTCTCCCTCTTGGGTGGAGAGGGTATGGATGTCACCCACTCCGGATCGACAATCACTGTTGCTGGAGAAGACGCAACCTCATCAAACAAGGGTGTTGCATCATTTGATACTGGAGATTTTGTAGTTACAACTGGCGCGGTTGCTCTTGGTGGCACATTCCTCAATCGTGTAACAACTCAAAGTGGGGATGCAATTCCAGCCAACCACATTCTCACAATTACAGGAACCACGAATGAAATTGAGACCTCAGCATCTGGTTCAACAGTAACAGTAGGACTTCCAAATGATGTAGTAATTACAACTTCTCTGGATGTTCCAACTCTTGATGTTGCTACGATTAGACATACAAATAACACAAACGCAGCAACAATTGATACTTCCGGTAATATTACAGCCGCTCAGAATCTTACTGTTAGTGGCAACCTGTATGTAAACGGAAGCACCACTCAAGTAAACACGACTTCACTTACAGTTGAAGATAGTCTAGTTGAACTGGGAATTGTTGATGGATCTGCGCCCGGATCAGACCTGAATAAGGATCTTGGTCTGATCATGAACTGGTATGACACTCAACTCAGAAGAGCTGCTATTTTCTGGGATGATAGTGCGACTAGAGTTGCAATTGCACAATCCGTAACAGAATCGTCTTCTGTATTGACAGTTGCATCGTGGGCATCAGTTGAGGTTGGCCAAGTTTGGATCAACGATACTGCCGGACAATCCGTTGTCATTGGATATAACGGTGGAACATCACAAAGAGAACTTCAAAATATAGTTGTAGATGGTGGAGCATTCTAAAATTAATCCATAAAAACCTGATAAATAGGGGAGTAATTTACTCCTCTTTTTTATGTCTATGTCTGAAGAAGATTTGAGATCTGTTATTGCAACATATCAAACCAAATCATTTGAGTTGTTTAATTCGAATATTGTATATGAAACCCAGATTCATACCCTACAGAAAAGGGTAGAATCTTTAATGGCAGAGAACGATCATTTAAGATCGCACATTGAAGCGTTAAATGCATCTTCCGCCGAGTCCAAGAAGAAAACTCCTAGAGGTGAAAATTAATAAATAAGATAAGACCAAATCCCCTCATATGAGGGGACTCAATATACATATATTGAGTTAATGACGGTATATACCACCACTAATGTAATGCAATGGCTGCACCAATTATTCAAGCAAGACGTTCCGCAGTAGCTGGAAAAATTCCCACGACAGCAGATCTCCTTCCAGGAGAATTTGGAATTAATAGCGCAGATGGAAAGGTTTATATAGAAAAATCTGCGGGGATTACAACAGTCCTTCCAGTCAATCCCTGGACTGTTGGAGTTGGCACTACATCATTTGACATGTATCATCTCAATGGAAGAGTTGCTATTGGAACTGATGCATATGCAGGTCTTCTTACAATTGGAGATGTTGATACGTCTCTTGTTAGAGGTTCTCTTGCAGTAAAAACCATTCCAACAACGGGAACTCTTGGAGATTCTGCAATTTATTTTGAAGAAAAGGTCGGTAATGAGGGATGGTATATGGTGGTTGACGTTGATGGAGATCTCAACTTCAACAACTCATCATCCGCAGTGAACTCTGTTGAATTTCTAGATGATGATTCTGTTGTACTTAGAAAAGGTCATCTTGGGATTTTAACCACAACGGCTCAAGATGCATTGACTGTTATTGGAAACGCAAGAATTACTGGAGTCACCACTATCACAGGAGACCTTAGGGTTGGGGTAAGCACAGCTGCCGGAATAGTTCTAACTTCTGCAAATGGAACTAAGTATAGATTACATGTAACTAATACAGGGGTTGTAAATACAGTCCTTGTTCCATGATGAATTGCAATTAAAGAATAATATATTACAATGGCAGAATCAATCATTCAAGTAAAACGTTCCGCAGTAGCTGGAAAAATTCCCACGACAGCAGATCTCCTTCCAGGAGAATTTGGAATTAATACTACAGATGGGAAGGTCTATGTAGAAAAAACTGCAGGGATTACGACAATTGTTGCTGTTAATCCGTGGAATGTTGGAATAGGTAGTACATCATTCGACATGTACCACCTCAACGGAAGAGTTGCTATTGGATCCGATCTCCACGTAACTCTTCTTTCAGTTGGAGATGTATCTGACTTCGTTACTCGCAGAGGAACTCTTAGTCTAAAGACAATACCAGTTACATCCACTGTTGGCGAGGCGGCACTTTACATTGAAGAGAATGTTGGAACCGAGGGGTGGTATGTCACAATTAATGTGCTTGGGGACATGTTATTCAGCAACTCTGGATCTTCCACATATTCAGTTGAATTTATAGACTCAAATGATCACATGCTAATCAGAAAGAATAGTCTGGGAATTATAACTACAACGGCCACAGATGCTCTAACGGTTTTTGGTAATGGGAGAGTTACTGGTGTTACTACAGTAACCGGGGACTGTCGGGTTGGGGTGAGCACCGCTGAGGGAGTAGTTCTGACTTCTGCAAATGCAACCAAGTATAGATTGCATGTAACTGATGGTGGGGTTCTAAATACAGTTCTTGCATGATGAAGATTACGATTACTAAATATATCAGAGGACTAGTATAATCCAGATAGACGATGAACCACCCTTCACATAACGATCTTCAAGAAGGAAAAAAACCACTTCCTTTAGAAAAAATGAGTCTCAAAGCATTTGACAAGGATCAAAGAGCTCATGCGGAGAGGGGGTGTGAGAAGACTGGTGGATGTGACAAGAGAGATAAGTTGGAAAATCAGGCCAGAATGATTAGAATGGCCATGCGAGAACACAGGAATAAAAGTACAACGGACCTGACAAAAACTAATTTGTCCGCACTAGTATCTGAAGCAAAGAAGGAATGTGATGATTGTGAGGAATGCTCAAAGTGCTCAAAATCAGTTTGTCCCGTGTGCGAAAAGAATCCATGTGTATGTTCCGATGACCTGAAAGAAGCAGTTCGTCGCATTAATGCCGTCACAGGTAATTTGATTACTGTTGAGGTTTATTGGAGAGGTAGAAACTTCGTTCATAAGATGTTCTTTGCTCAAGCAAAGTTTCCCACCAGACAGCAAGTTATTGATCAAATCAATAAGGTGTATCCAGGCGCAAGATTGATTAGATACAAAGTTGCCACAGATTTTGAACCAGGAATGCTCTTACAGGTTAGGGAGGGTGTTGATAAGGACTCTATGCCCTGCAATAAACCCAAAGCACAAGCAGTTGGTGACTCCAAAACCGGAAAGTCTCATGTCGTAAAGGCATGTGAGGGTGGAAAGGAAAAGATTATTCGGTTTGGGCAAAGAGGTGTAAAAGGATCTCCGAAGAAAGATGGAGAATCTGAAGCATATGCAAAGCGTCGTCAGAGCTTTAAAGCAAGACATGCAAAGAATATTGCGAAAGGAAAAATGTCTGCTGCCTATTGGGCCGATAAAACAAAGTGGTAGGAATTTAAGTTTTATTTTTTGAGTATTTGGTAATAATTTATGGGTCATGATATTTACTTGGGTAATCCCAATCTGAAGAAAGCGAATACACAAATGGAGTTTACTCAAGATCAAATTCTTGAGTTTATAAAATGTAAGGAAGATCCGGTATATTTCACACAGAATTACATTCAAATTGTAACACTTGATCATGGATTGCAGCCATTTAGGATGTATCCATTTCAGGAAAAACTGATTCAAAATTTTCATGATCACAGATTTAATATCTGCAAGATGCCACGACAAACGGGAAAGTCAACTACCGTGGTGTCTTTCTTGTTGCATTATGCCGTATTTAATGATAGTGTAAATATTGGTATTCTGGCAAACAAAGCAGCAACTGCAAGAGAACTGCTAAGTAGGTTGCAGATTGCATATGAGAATTTGCCAAAGTGGATGCAACAAGGCATCTTATCTTGGAACAGGGGATCTTTAGAGCTTGAAAACGGATCCAAGATCTTAGCGGCTTCCACATCAGCATCTGCTGTCCGAGGAATGTCTTTTAACATTCTATTCTTGGACGAATTTGCGTTCGTTCCAAATCATATTGCAGATTCATTCTTTGCATCGGTTTATCCGACGATTACTTCAGGTAAATCTACTAAAGTGATTATCGTATCAACCCCACATGGTATGAATCACTTCTACCGTATGTGGCATGATGCCGAGCGCGGAAAGAATGAATACGTGCCGACAGATGTTCATTGGTCAGAAGTTCCTGGGCGCGACAATGAATGGAAAGCACAGACCATTGCGAATACATCGGAAGCACAATTCAAGGTTGAGTTTGAGTGTGAATTTCTTGGATCTGTAGATACACTCATTTCGCCAAGTAAGCTTCGCTCTCTGGTTTATGAGACACCAAAATTGAGTAATAGTGGTCTAGATGTATATTTTGAATCGGAAGAGCATCATGACTATTTGATTACAGTTGACGTTGCAAGGGGCGTTGAGAAAGACTACTCTGCATTTGTAGTCGTAGATATTACTTCATTTCCACATAGAGTGGTGGCAAAGTATAGAAACAATCAGATCAAACCTATGCTATTTCCAAGCATAATTTATGAGGTTGCGAAGAATTATAATAATGCATATGTTCTATGCGAAGTGAATGATGTCGGTGATCAAGTGGCAAGTATTCTTCACTATGATCTGGAATATCAAAATATTCTCATGTGCTCCATGCGGGGTAGAGCTGGTCAGATTGTTGGACAAGGATTTTCTGGTAAGAAAACACAAATGGGCGTAAAAATGTCCAAAACTGTGAAAAAGGTTGGTTCCCTCAATCTCAAAACCATGATTGAAGAGGATAAACTTCAATTCTGGGATTATGAAATAATGAGTGAATTGACAACGTTCATTCAAAAACACAATTCCTTTGAGGCGGAAGAGGGGTGTAATGATGACCTAGCAATGTGTCTAGTGATATATGCTTGGTTGGTCGCACAAGATTACTTTAAAGAGCTCACAGATCAGGATGTTAGAAAGAGATTATACGAAGAACAGAAGAATCAAATAGATCAGGATATGGCGCCATTTGGATTCATTGTAGATGGAACTGAGGATGGTAGTTTTGTGGATGAAAGTGGGGAAAGATGGTTTACTGATGAATATGGCGACATGTCTCATATGTGGGACTACTTGTAAATCTCCAAAATAATAAATATTTTTAGAAATATCTGATTTTCAAGGAGCAGAAAACATGGCGACTCCTCAATTGTCTCCCGGTGTACTTATTAGGGAGGTTGATTTAACAGTAGGAAGAGCTGATAATGTCCTAGATAATATTGGAGCAATTGCGGGTCCATTTGCAATCGGTCCAGTTGAAGACCCAATTGACATCTTTACCGAACAAGAACTCATCAAGACATTCGGTAAGCCTCTTTCCACCGATGCGCAGTATGAGTATTGGCTAAGCGCATCTTCGTTCCTGTCATATGGTGGAATTCTCAAGGTTGTAAGAGCCGATGGTGGTTACTTAAATAACGCCAATGCTGGCGTTGGTATTGCATACACCACAGCGGTTAAGATTAAGAACTTTGATGATTATGAGGCAAATTGGGCAGATGACATTGCCGACTATGTTTTTGCTGCGAAGAATCCAGGTACTTGGGCAAACAACCTCAAAGTTTGCATGATCGATGACCTGGCAGATCAAACTATTGGCATTGCAACCGCCAACCTGGGCGCTGCAGGCGCTCTTGTTGGATATGCAGTGACAGTTGGCATCAGTAGCGTATTTGCTGGTGTAGGCGCCACAGAACTCTTTACAGGGTCCATTAAGGGCATCATTACCGGAGTTACAACTAACGCAACTGGAAACAGTTATATTGACGTTAAGATCGTTGAGAGAGTGACTTCCGCTGGCGTAGCTACTGCAATCGATTATGCTGAGCTCGCTAGAGCATTCTCATTCCTCAAGAACGACTCCCTCACATTCAGAAATAATAATGGATTGGGCGTTGGTACTGGATTCATTGCAGCATCAGTAGAAGATTGGTACGAATCACAAAAACTCGAACTGACAAATGCTTCAATCTATTGGAGATCCATTGCTCCAAAACCACAGACAAACAGATATGTTTCTGACAGAAGTGGCAAAAACGATTCCATGCACGTCGTTGTTATTGACGACACTGGAACAGTAACTGGCATTACTGGCAACCTAATTGAAAAGCATATTAATATCTCCAAGGCAAAGGATTGCATCTCTGCTGTCAACTCCCCTCAGAAGATCTTCTGGAAAGAGTATATTGCACAATTCTCAGATTATCTCTATGTTGGTGATAATCCATCAACAGGTGCTGACACCTATCATGATACATATCCAAGAGCAGTTGGATTCACCACCGCTGGTGGATATACACCAATTACAGAATCGGATGGTTCCTGGAACCGCGATGCTCAAGGCATCACCTTTAGCTCTATTGGTAATGTAACTTATCACCTAAGGGGCGGTGTTGATTACTCCCCAGCTGGAGGAATGAAGGCAGAATTGGGCGATCTAATTACTGGATACGAACTATTCTCCAACAAGGATGAGATTGCTGTTGATTATCTTCTACAGGGTCCTGGACTCCTAAGCAAAGATGAGTCACAAGCAAAGGCAAATCACCTAATCTCCATCGCAAATCTTAGAAAAGATTGCATGGCAATGATTTCACCTCATCGTACAGATGTTGTTGATTTGACAAATACAAATACCCAAACTGATAGAGTGATTGAATTCTTCAGTTCACTCGGATCATCCTCATATGTTGTATTTGATAGTGGTTATAAGTACATGTATGACCGCTTCAATAACAAGTTCCGCTACATTCCTTGCAACCCAGACGTTGCTGGTCTGTGCGTAAGAACAAGCATCTTTGCATATCCTTGGTTCTCACCTGCGGGTCAGCAAAGAGGCATCCTCAACAATGCAATCAAACTTGCATACAATCCAAATAAAGCACAGCGAGATAGACTGTATCCACAGCGCGTAAACGCAATTGTGAATCAGCCAGGAATTGGTATTCTCCTATTTGGAGATAAGACCGCTCTCGGATATGCTTCTGCGTTTGATAGAATCAACGTTCGTCGCCTATTCTTGACCGTTGAGCAAGCACTTGAGAGAACTGCTCAGGCACAACTCTTTGAACTGAACGATCAGATCACAAGATCCAACTTCGTAAATATCGTAACTCCATATCTACGTGATGTTCAGGCGAAGAGAGGTCTCTATGGATTCCTTGTAGTTTGCGATGAGACAAACAACACACCTGATGTAATCGATAATAATGAGTTTAGAGCAGACATCTTCCTGAAGCCTGCTAAGTCCATTAACTATGTAACCCTGACCTTCGTAGCAACTCGCACCGGAGTTGACTTTGAAGAGGTCGCAGGTACTGTTTGATTTAAATTCGTAACGATATACACAACTACAGCAAGAGGATTTAAAAATGGCAACTATTCCAGTAAGAGGTATCTCTCAATTCAAATCCCAATTGGTTGGCGGCGGTGCCCGCCCCAACCTCTTTGAGGTTGACGTAACATTTCCATCAGGCGTGAATCTTGGCGTTCAAGGCGATGGTGGTGGATCATTCAACGCGAACAACTTCAGATTCCTGTGCAAGGCGGCCGCCCTTCCAGCATCCAACGTTGCTCCCGTAGATGTTCCCTTCAGAGGACGTATTCTTAAGGTCGCTGGAGACAGAACCTTTGATACATGGACAATCACCGTTATTAACGATGAAGACTTCAGCCACAGAAGGGCATTTGAAGCGTGGATGCAGAATATCGCTCAGTATGGCGATCACTCTGGTCTTACCAATCCAGCAGATTATATGGGAATGGCAAAGGTCTATCAACTTGGTAGAGCACCTGTTGTTCAGCAAGGTAATGCAACCAACTCCGGAAATGCAGAGATTCTTGCACAATATCAATTTGTAGACATCTTCCCAACCAACGTTTCTGCAATCGATCTCTCATATGAGTCAACAGACACAATTGAAGAGTTCACTGTAGAAATGCAGGTTCAATACTACTATCCAGAAGCCGCTGGCGCTGGTGCTTGATTTATCAGATATTCATTATCAGACCCTCCGAAAGGGGGGTCTTTTTTTATGATAAATAGAGCAGATCAATTCATTCTCTAATAATGACTCGTTTGTTTGGTTTTTCTCTTGAAGACGACTCTAATAAATCATCGCCCACTACAGTGTCTCCCGTTCCTCAAAATAATGAGGATGGGGTTGATCACTATCTAACTAGTGGATTTTTTGGTTCGTATGTAGACCTTGAAGGTGTTTATAGGTCTGAGTTTGATTTAATCAAGAGATATCGTGAGATGGCACTTCACCCAGAATGTGATAGTGCTATTGAAGACATCGTAAACGAAGCAATTGTTTCGGATTCCAATGATGTTCCTGTTAAGATTGAATTATCCAATCTGAATGCTAGTGATGGCATTAAGAAGAAAATCAGGGATGAATTTAAATATATTCTCCAATTGATGGATTTCAATAAGAAATGCCACGAAATTTATAGAAACTGGTATATTGACGGAAGAATTTATTATCACAAATTAATTGATTTTAAAAATCCACATGAGGGAATTCAGGAGTTGAGATATATCGACTCTATGAAAATCCGTTACGTTCGCCAACAAAGAAAGGAAGAGGATCATAGAAAAAATCTAGCCTATAGACAAAATGGTGGAACAAATCCCATGGATTATGAGTTCCCACAAATTGATGAGTATTTCATCTTTACTCCACAAACAAATTATACTGCTCAAAACCCATCATCCATGGGAGGAGACGGTGGAATTAAAATTGCTAGAGATGCCGTTGCATATTGCAATTCGGGATTAATTGATAGAAATAAAGGAATTTGCCTATCATATTTACATAAAGCAATTAAGTCACTTAATCAACTTAGAATGATTGAAGACTCTCTTGTGATCTATAGATTGTCCAGAGCTCCTGAGAGAAGGATCTTCTACATTGATGTCGGAAATCTACCTAAGGTAAAAGCAGAGCAATATCTGCGCGATGTGATGATGAGATACAGAAACAAACTCGTTTATGATGCATCGACTGGAGAAATTCGCGATGATAAGAAATACATGAGTATGTTGGAGGATTTCTGGCTTCCGCGTAGAGAAGGTGGAAGAGGAACCGAAATCACAACTCTTCCGGGAGGACAAAATCTTGGTGAAATTACAGACATTGAATATTTCAAGAAGAAGTTATATCGCTCCCTGAACGTTCCTCCATCAAGAATGGATGGTGATGGTGGATTCAATCTAGGAAGATCATCAGAAATTCTCAGGGACGAACTGAAATTCACCAAGTTCGTCGGACGTTTGAGAATGAGATTCTCAAATCTTTTTAGTGATATGCTTAAGACCCAATTGATTCTTAAGAATATCATTACCCCAGAAGATTGGGAGAAAATGTCGCAGCACATTCAATACGATTTTCTTTATGACAATCATTTCTCCGAACTTAAGGATGCTGAACTTATGACAGAGAGATTGAATTTGGTTGCCACAGCAGAACCTTATGTTGGAAAATACTTCTCCAAAGATTATGTAAGGAAGCATATTCTTCGTCAAACTGACGCCGAATGTGAAGAGCAAGATCTAATCATTCAGAAAGAAATTGAAAATGGAGAAATTCCAGATCCAAATGCGCCAATAGATCCAATGACTGGACAACCTATGGATCCAAATGCGTCTCCAGATCTCGGAAATCCTATTATGGAACCCGATCTTGAGTCCGATGCGCAGTCCGTTCAACCACCCAAGGGTGGTGAAATATAAATAATGAAGAAATTTTTACCACTTAAACAAAGGATTAGATATGGAAATGGATGACCTTATGGATATGATCGTTGCTGATAGTTCACCTTCGGACATTAGCGACAAAATCAAAGATATTTTATTCTCAAAAGCATCTGAGAGAGTTGATGTTGCAAGGCCAATTGTTGCATCATCGATGTTTCAACCACCAAATGATGAGGATTGATTGTGGATGAAACTGGGAAGTCAGATCTTTCTAATTTTTTTGCTGCTGTAGGATCCGCGAAGAAGGAGCAAAAACAAGCAATCGATTCTCTTCTTGGAGATATTGATAAATCATTTGACGCCCTATGGGAGCAATTAAAATCCCATAAGACCGTTGATCAAATTGCACAGAAGCATAAAGTGCCCGTCTCTAAGATAAAAAAACAGTTAGAAATGGGAACAAAAGTAGAAACGGAGCATACAAAAGATAAAGATCTGGCATCACACATTGCACTTCAACATCTAGATGAACTTCCAGATTATTATGATCGTTTAAAAAATATAGAGAAGAAATCTCCCAAAGTATCTAAGAATACAGTTAAAGAGGAGACTTTGATTGAGAAATCTTTGGGTCTTTTAGCGGAACCGTCAAATACCAAGGCACAAAATGATCCCATAACTCCATTAGATCAAAACTTTGCAACTCTGCAACAACTTCAAGATCATTATAAAAAGTTTCTGTTCAGAATTCAACAACAACTTTCCACTTTAGGTGGTGGGGGAGAAACAAACCTAACATATATGGATGTTCCAGTTACTTATGTAACAACATCCACATATTCGGTCACACACAAAGATTACTATATTGGCGTAAATTATGCAGGTGCTGTGACAATTACTCTTCCATATGCCGATCGGGAAGGTAAAAAATTTGTAGTTAAAGATGAGCTTGGTGAAGCATCAAAGGGCACCAACAGATATATCACAATTCTACCATCAGGATCCGATTTAATTGACGGTAGGGATAGAGCAATTCTTGCTTATGATTACGGATCGCTTACGTTTATTTGGAGAGGTAATTCCTGGAGGGTAGTATAATGTCTCACTTATATGATCAATCGCCACTTGGAAAAGGATTTTCTGGAGATCTTTTTGGAAGACTAAAAATAGCGGAACCATATACCATATTCGACTCAACTCACAGATATAGTCAAGATGGAGATTATGATGATGTAATTGTTGGTTCTGGATCCACTTCAGGAATTATAACATCTCAGAGCACAGCAACTCTTACAATTGGGTCCACTTCTGGATGCTCATATATTCGCGAATCTAAAAGGGTATTTAAGTACCAACCGGGAAAATCTTTACAATGCCTACAGACCTTTGTATTTAATGAACCAAAAGCAAATTTGGTTCAGAGAGTTGGTTATGCATCATCCGAAAATGGATTGCTGTTAGAGCGAGATGGTCTTAATGTTAATTATGTATTAAGAACTGCAAAGAGTGGGGTTTCAACTTCTATTGTTGTTGCACAATCTGATTGGAGTCATGATCCATTAGATGGAACTGGTCCGAGTGGATATACATTGAATTTAGATAAATGTCAGATCATGTTCTCCGAATTCGAATGGTTGGGGGCAGGATCTGTCAGAGCTGGATTTGTAATTGATGGAAAATTTATCATAGCGCACCAATTTAATCATGCCAATTATATTGATAGTGCCTATATGACCACAGCATCTCTACCAGTTAGATATGAAATTTTTAATAGTGGAAATGTTGGATCTGCATCAACACTTAAGCAAATTTGTGTCACTGTTCAATCTAACGGTGGATATGAAAGGAAAGTTAGTCCAAATACTGTGCAACCAGCAGCACCACTTACTGGAATTGGATTAACATTTAAACCATTAGTATCATATACATTGGCACCGGGAAGAGAAGATTCTATTATTCTTCCTCATGATATTAGAGCTCTACCATTAACAAACAATATAAACTATCAAATTGCATTGATAAAAAATGCATCTTTGGTCGGTTCTGCATTTTCAGTGTCAAATTCGCCAAATGTATATTTTGATGTAACCGCAACTTCATTAAGTGGCGGTGAAATATTTCATACAGAATATGTGACCGGATCAAATCAGGCGAGTGGGGCAATTGCATTTACCGAAGAATATAATTGGGATTTGCAGCTTGGCAGAACACAATCAAAGGTGAGTGATATTATTACTTTGGCAGTAAGAACCCTCTCTGGAACCGGCGATGCTATTGGAGCAATATCATTTTACGACTTAACCTAATAAAATCATAAATAACTAAATAAACGCCCAAAGAAAATGACGCATAGACCAGTTGGAGTTGGGACTTCCTTTGCAATTACTACTACAGCAGCCGCATCTGTTCCAATCTCAGTACAAACAAAATCACTTCGCATTGTTGCTGATGGAGCAGCTGCTCATGTAGCAATTGGTTATAGCCCAGTGGCTGTTGTAACAGACTACATCATTCCATCTGGAACTTCTGCAACGTTGGCATTAGATACTGGAACGCAGGTTGTTGCTGGTATGACGACTGGAACATACACTTCCGTAACTTTCGCAGAAGGAACTGGAACTGTATTTGAAGTTGGTGATTATGTAACATTTACATCCACACTTCAATCATATTGGAACTTTACCCATCAGAAGGTAATTTCAGTGGACAATAAGGCATCTTATGATGGTGTATTCTCTACTGGAATTGGCATTTCGTTTAATTCTGCGGGGATTTTAACCGCATTTACTTCCCCAGATGGTGTCTTAAGAAGATCGGTTAAAGTTTCTGCGCGAACAACTTCTGGGGCAGGAACACTTTATGCCCAACAAGTTCAACTTACCGGAGATGCCTAAGATGTTACTTATTACAGAGGAAATTGAATCAGTAAAAGTAATTACTGAAAGCGTAAATGGCAAAAAGACCCTATTCATTACTGGACCATTTCTTCAAACCGAAATGGCAAACCGTAATAATAGAGTATATCGCCGCCATGTAATGGAGAGAGAGGTTAAGCGTTATAGCGAAAGCTATATCAATAAAGGGCGTGCTCTGGGAGAGTTGGGTCATCCAGATGGACCAACTGTTAATCTTGACAGAGTTTCTCATAAAATTGTTGCTCTCACTCAAGAGGGTAATAACTTTATAGGAAAAGCACAAATTCTGTCAACTCCTATGGGCAAAATTGCAGAATCCCTTCTTAAGGAAGGCGTAACTCTTGGAGTTTCTTCAAGAGGTATTGGTTCTGTAAGACAGACTAAAGAAGGTTATATGGAAGTCGGTGAAGACTTCATGCTTGCAACTGCTGCTGATATTGTAGCAGATCCATCTGCACCTGATGCATTTGTTCAGGGAATTATGGAAGGCAAAGAGTGGGTTTGGGAAGGTGGAATCCTTCGTGAAAAACTCGCTGAGTCCACAGCAAGAAGAATTAACACTTTAGTTGACGAACAGAGATTGCAGGAACATAAACTACAATTGTTTAATGAGTTTCTAGCAAATCTTTAATTTATAAATAAATATAGATTCATTCTAGGAAAACATCGGAGAGTTCAAATGTCCCGTGAAGATTTACAAGAGATGGAAGTAGGCACTAAGCAATCCAAAACCGCCGTGAATTCTGGTGCACGTGCAGCAGATCCAATGGCACATTTGTCTGGAAACACTCCAGGACAAACTGGAAATTGGGAAGATCTTGGTGGACCTACACCTGAAAACTATAAGTCTGACGACGATTCAGCCAAACTCAAGACACCTGGCGCAACACTCAAGCAAGTTAGAGATGTTGTGAACAGAGGTGCTCACCCAGCTGCTCCCATGCCAGGCGCAGTTAAGGAGGAAGAGGAAGTTGAATACGATGAGGACGAAGAACTCCTAGAAGCTGCTGCAAAAGAAGCAGATGAGGATGAGGACGAAGATGAGGATGAGGATGAGGATGAAAAGGAAGAGTGCAAGGAAGAAGTAGAAGAGTATGACATCGAAGAAGATGTTAATGCTCTCCTTTCTGGCGAAGATCTTTCTGAAGAATTCCAAGAAAAGGCCCGCACCATCTTTGAGTCCGCACTTCTATCCAAAGTTGCTGAAATCAAGGAAGACCTTGAAGTTCAATACGAAGAGCAACTCCTAGAAGAAGTCGAAGCTATCAAAGAATCACTAGCACTTCGCGTAGATTCGTACCTGGAGTACGTCGCTGAAGAGTGGTTTGCTGAGAATGCTCTAGCAATAGAGCATGGTCTTAAGACCGAACTTACTGAATCGTTCCTCCATAACTTAAGAGGACTTTTTGAAGATCATTATGTAACAATCCCTGAAGATAAATATGATGTTCTTGAGAGCATGGTAGAAAAACTTGATGAAATGGAGACAAAACTCAACGAGCAAATCGAAAGGAATGTGACCCTCAATAAGCGTCTTGCAGAGGCTGTTGCTGACAACATTCTTGATGAAATTTCTGAGGGCCTTGCGGCAACTCAGAAAGAGAAGCTCGCTTCCCTGGCAGAAGGTGTTGAGTTTGAAAGTGAAGAAGCATATCGTGAGAAAATGGAGACTCTAAAGGAAGCATATTTTGCTTCTATCTCTCCTAAGGCTAAAACTGAAACTCTGTCCGAAGGTGTTGACACATCTCCGGAAGCGATCTCCGGATCGATGGCAAAATATCTGAAGACTCTTTCGGCATTTAGCAAATAATTGAATTTAATATAATTCAAACGTAAACAACTATTCTAAAAGGTAAAAGCAAATGTTCCATTCCGAGCAATTGCAGGAAAAGTGGGCACCTCTACTCAATTATGGTGAAGAGATCAAAGATCCTCATCGTAGAGCCGTAACCGCTGTCCTGCTCGAAAACCAAGAAAGATTCCTCCGTGAGCAGTCTGCATTCGACAACGGTTCGATGCAGTCCCTGATGGAAGCCCCAACCAACAGCGGCAACGCTGCTGGTGCTCAAGGTGGTTTTAGCGGTGCATCCAGCAACACTGTTGCAGGTTTCGATCCCGTTCTAATCAGCCTCATTCGTCGTTCTATGCCAAATCTGGTCGCTTATGACCTCGCTGGCGTTCAACCAATGACCGGTCCTACTGGACTGATTTTCGCAATGCGTTCGCGCTATGTCAGTCAGTCTGGTTCTGAGGCATTCTACAACGAAGCAGATACAGTATTCTCTGGTCAGGATGCTGCTTACGGCAATAACATCACCCGCGACTTCGCTGACAACAACGCTGGTATTGGTAGCACCATTCAGTCCGGAACCAACCCAGCAGTTCTCAACCCAGTTGGCACCGCATCCTCCCTCGGTTATACCGTTGGTCAGGGTATGCCTACTGGCGACGCTGAAGATCTTGGCGTGGGCGCTGCTTTCAACGAGATGGCATTCTCGATCGAGAAAGTCACCGTAACTGCTAAGTCGCGTGCTCTGAAGGCAGAATACAGCCTTGAGCTTGCACAAGACCTGAAGGCAATTCACGGTCTGAATGCTGAAGCGGAACTCGCAAACATTCTCTCCACAGAGATTCTTGCTGAGATCAACCGCGAAGTCATCAGAACCATCTACAAGGTTGCTGAGCAAGGTGCTGTAGAAAATACTGCAACTCCTGGTGTATTTGACCTTGACGTTGACTCCAACGGTCGTTGGTCTGTTGAGAAGTTCAAGGGTCTCCTGTTCCAGATCGAGCGTGATGCAAACAGAATTGCACAAAGAACTCGTCGCGGAAAGGGCAACATTGTTCTCTGCTCTGCAGACGTTGCTTCTGCACTGAGCATGGCTGGTGTTCTTGATTACACCCCAGCACTCAACGCAAACCTCAACGTTGATGACACTGGCAACACCTTCGCAGGTGTTCTGCTTGGCAAGTATCGCGTATATATCGATCCTTATTCAGCAAACCTTGCTTCTGGCAACACATTCACTGCCAACCAATACTATGTTATTGGTTATAAGGGTTCTTCCCCTTATGATGCAGGTCTGTTCTATTGCCCTTATGTTCCTCTCCAAATGGTTCGTGCCGTTGGTCAGGACACCTTCCAGCCTAAGATCGGATTTAAGACCCGTTATGGTCTTGCTGCAAACCCATTTGCAGAAGGCACCACCCAGGGTCTTGGTCGTCTTCAGGTTAATGCAAACCGCTACTATCGTCGCGTGGCGGTCAAAAATCTTATGTAAATTTTTGTTACAAAGATTTTTCCAAGGGTCCTTCGGGACCCTTTTTTTATACATAGTATGTTAAGAACCTCCGTGACATGTGTTATATTTACAAGGCAACAAACAAATTAAATGGTAAAATTTATATTGGGAGATGTGCTGGGACAGTAGAAGAACGTGAATATAAGCACTGGTGGTATGCAACAAATAAAAATGCAAATACACCTTTCCCAAATGCACTAAGAAAATATGGTCGCGAAAACTTTAAGTGGGATATTGTGGAGGAGGTGACAGCAGATGTTGCAGGAGAAAGAGAGATTTATTGGATAGACAAACTAAACCCAGAATATAACGCAACACGTGGTGGTGATGGTGGTAGATTTGGAGTTCCATGTCCAGAACACGTTAAAGAAGCGGCAAGACAATCCAGAATAGTCTCCGTGAGGGATAAAACCACTGGCAAGGTATATAAGTCCATGAAAGATGCCAGAGAAGATACTGGGGTCCTTGAAAGTAGCATCAGTAGATCATTAAGATATAACGGTCCTGGTTCTAGATGGGAAAAGTATGTCTAAATACTCTGACATAAACTTGCGCAAAATACCTAGTCGCTATAAAATATTATGGAACTTGCAAATTTACTCATGAATCTTGCCGTGAAGACAGTTATAATCTTTTCTATTATTGGATGTTGGGCATATTGGGGTCTTCATAATGCATACCCAGGATAAATAGATAAAAATGTTAATTTGAAATGGCAATAAGCAACGGTTTAAAAAACCAAATTACCAACAGAAATTTTCTTTCAAATGTTGGATTTCAACTAATTCTAAACAGAGCTCCAAAAGTTGCTTTCTTTGGAAATGGTGCACAAATACCGGGAATTAGTCTTGGTGCAGCTATACAACCAACCGGACTAAAAGACATCGATGTTCCTGGGGATAAGGTTCAATTTGATGATTTTCGTGTCAGATTTCTAGTTGATGAAAATCTAGAAAACTACATGGAAATTCATCATTGGATACGTGGTTGTGGATATCCAGATAGTCTCATGGACATCTATGATCGCCAATTTACCAATCCCGGATTGGATGTTGTCCATCACCCATCACTCCTAAACCTCTTCTGTGATGGCACGCTAAATATTCTTACGAGCGCCAATAATCCATCATTCAAAGTCGTTTTCAGGGATCTTTGGCCAACATATCTGAGTCAGTTGGATTTTAATGCAACAGATCCAGATTTGGAGTATCTTACCGCTGAGGTATCATTTAAGTATACTATCTACGACATAGTTACTTTGGGAGGCGAACCATTACATTATGCACAACCAGATCAATCTTGAGACAATTCAACAAATGTGGGAGAAGGATGCCCACATTGACATCGATAATTTGCACACAGAATCGTTAAACATTCCTGTTCTTCATGCAAAATATTTTGAATTATATAATACGATAATTCTTCTGAGAAAGAAGGCAGAGCAGCAGAGGAGAAATATAAGGCACGAACGTTACGAATACTATTCCGGAAAGGCAGATCCTGATGTTTATGAGGACAATCCATTTCCAAAGAAGATTCGTGACAAAGATACTTTACAAAAATACTTGGATGCAGACACTAAACTTTCTGATATTGCGCTCAAGGTGGAGTATTATGACACTATTTTGAATTATCTGGAGAGTATTTTAAAGGTGATTCAAAATAGAACATATCAGATCAAAAACGCAATCGAATTCATTCGATTCTCAGCAGGTTTAGGATAATGGAAGATGACAATCCAGTAGTATTAAATCTTTCTATAGAAGATATTCATCTTTTATACGACTGCGTATGCAGAAGAATTGAAAGTTGGGAAGGATATCCTTCTAGACATCCATTTGAGCAGCAGCATTTAAATGATTTAAAGAGTAAGCTATATCGCCCCATTCTAGATTTTAAGTTTAATTGTATGGAATAAATACTTGTAAGTGAAAAGATGAGTATCCATTCGATACAGATCATCTTGGTTGAGGTAGTATGTCAGAATTAATAATTGGAAAGGCAAATGAGGTCTTTCTGAGGGTAGAAACAGAGCCTCATGTCGAATACGAATTAAGGGACCATTTTACGTTTGAGGTAGAGGGGGCAAAGTTTATGCCCCAATACAGACGTAGAAATTGGAATGGTGAGATACATCTATTCGACCTAAGAAACAAGCAGATCTACGTTGGTCTCTTGGACAAGTTGGTAGAATTCTGCCATCAATATGGATACACATATAAATTCAAGGACAATAAGTTCTACGGAAATCCATTTGAAAGTAATGAAACCATCACTAGGGATGGTGTTCGTGGATATATGCAATCCATCTGTTCACATGCACCTAGGGAATATCAAATTGATGGAGTATATGATGCTCTAAAGTATAATAGAAAATTACTGATAAGTCCCACTGCATCAGGCAAATCTCTGATGATTTATTCGCTTGTGCGATACTATGTGGATAAAGGGCAAAAAATTCTTCTAGTTGTTCCAACGACATCTCTTGTAGAGCAGATGTATAAGGACTTTGAAGATTATGGTTGGAATGCTGAGTCATATTGCCACAAGATCTATTCTGGAAGAGAAAAAACTAACGAACATTCAGTTACGATTACTACATGGCAATCAATTTATAAACTGGAACGTTCTTTCTTTGAGGATTATAATGTAGTTATTGGTGATGAAGCACACTTGTTTAAGAGCAAGTCATTGATTGACATCATGACTAAACTTCATCATGCAAAATATAGATTTGGATTTACTGGAACGTTAGACGGAACACAGACACATAAATGGGTTTTGGAAGGATTGTTTGGTCCATCATATAAAGTCACAAGGACTTCTGAGTTGATGGAACAGGGACATCTTTCCCAATTGGACATCAAGTGTATTGTATTGAATCATACTCCAAAAAAGTTTGATACTTATGAGGATGAAATTCAATATCTCATCTCTCATGATAAAAGAAATAAGTTCATATGTAATTTAACCTTAGACCTGAAAGGAAATACTCTTGTTCTTTATAGCAGAGTTGAATCTCATGGTCAAGTCCTTTTTGACATTATAAATAGCAATAAGCATCCAGACAGAAAAGTATTTTTTGTTCATGGTGGAGTAGACGCAGAAGAAAGAGAATTAGTTAGAGAGATTACTGAAAGGCAGGAAAATGCAATCATCATTGCATCTTACGGAACATTTAGCACTGGAATCAATATTCGTAATTTGCACAATGTAATCTTTGCTTCTCCTTCCAAGTCTAGGATTAGAAATCTTCAGAGTATTGGAAGAGTTCTTAGAAAATCTAAAACCAAGTCAAAGGCGATACTTTACGATATCTCCGATGATTGTACATATAAGTCAAAGAGAAATTTCACTCTAAATCACTTGATAGAAAGAATCAAGATCTATAACGAAGAGAAATTTAATTATGACATAATCAACGTTAATTTAAAATGAATATGGGACTAGAAGACGATTTTTATGCAACCATTAAACTAAAGAATGGTGAAGAAATATTCTGTAAGGCAGCTGTTATTGATGAGGATGATCGATCCTTAATCATGCTTCATTGCCCAATTGTGATTACTGAATTTAAAAGTAGAACCGGATGTGGATACAAGGTTGAACCTTGGCTAAAGACCACTACCAATGATATGCTTGTAATTGATAAAGAAGATATTCTTACGATGTGTGAAACAACAGATCTTGAAATGATCAAGATCTATCATCAGTATACACGTCAATATAGTTTAAATGGAAAGAATCCTAATCAAACAACGTTGACTAAGGAACAAGGATATATCGCTAGTATCTCAGAAGCGAAAGAACTCCTAGAAAATCTCTTTAATCTCTAATCTCTTTAAAGAAGCTATATCTCATCCTTCAACCCTAACAAAGGTAGTCTACTACTGATTTCGCACCATGTCAAGCCCTTGTCTAATTGTGTTGAGTATCCTATAATGATACATAGTTTGAATGTATCGTATGATCACAACTAATGTAATGATAAGAAAAAAGAGATCTGAGCATTATGTAAAGAATAAGGATTTTCTAGCTGCCTTGATTGAGTATAGAGAAAATTGTGAAATTGCTAAGATACGTGGTTTAGAAAAACCCAAGATTTCTAATTATATTGGAGAATGCTTTCTCAAGATTGCAACTCATCTGTCATTCAAACCAAACTTTGTGAACTATATGTTCAAAGAGGATATGATTTCAGATGGTATTGAGAATTGTATTCAATACATCCATAATTTTGATCCAGCAAAGTCACAGAATCCCTTTGCATACTTCACACAAATTATTCACTACGCATTTCTACGCAGAATTCAAAAGGAAAAGCGTCAGTTGGAAATCAAGAACAAGATTCTTGAAAAGACTGGATTTGATGAGGTGTTTGTGGATGATGGGGTAGTTGACGGAATGAACTACAGCGACTATAATAGTATTAAAGATTCTGTCTATACGAAGCAGAGGTATTGATCTATATGAGAGAAACTGTTACGATTTCTCCAATTAACTATGTTAGTACAAAGGGATGTAAATTTTATACATCCTTTAAAAGCACAGAAACATTTCTAGTCAGGATTGAAAATAATAATCCATTTGAAATGTTCTGTCATGAAAATCAAACAGATCAGTTAATCCCCGTAGAGGGCATCTCATACTTATTTTATCTTGATCAATTTGAGGTCAAATATGTTACGATGAGTGAAGAATCTCCCGTAATGGTCACAATTCCCCCTAGAGTTGTTCATGGATCTATTAATGTATCTGGGAAACCAGCTTCCGTTGTGAATGCATTGATCAGGCATCATGATCCGGCTCCAAATGATTATGTTCCGATTACACGTTTGGCCCCAACGCATGACACTCAATATGAGAGATTGGTTGAGGATTTGAGGAGTAAGCACAATTCTTGAGAAAATATCATGCGCGTTGCAATTATTACTGATCAGCATTTTGGTGCAAGAAAAAACTCAAAAGTTTTTCATGATTATTTTTTGAAGTTTTATGATGAGGTATTCTTTCCATTCTTAGAGAATGAGGGAATCACAACAATCGTTGATATGGGAGATACATTTGATAGTCGCAAGGGAATTGATTTTTCTGCACTTTCCTGGGCGAAAGTTAATTATTATGATCGTCTCAGGGATATGGGGTGTGTTGTCCATACAATCGTTGGAAATCATACGACATATTACAAGAATACAAATTCGGTAAATGCTGTAGATCTTCTTCTTCGTGAGTATGATAATGTGAAGATCTATGCAGATCCTCAAGAGGTTAAACTTGGGAATCTAAATGTTCTCTTTATTCCATGGATCAATCAAGAAAATGAGGAAAAAACTCTTAAACTTATTAAAAGTTCAACTTGCAAGTGTGCGATGGGGCACCTTGAACTCAGGGGATTTGCAGCTAGTCGTGGACACGTCATGGAAGAGGGTCTGGGAAGCGAATTATTTAAGACGTTCTCCAAGGTCTTCTCTGGCCACTATCACACTAGATCATCCGTAGATCCGATTTATTATCTTGGTAATCCATATGAGATGTTTTGGAATGATGTAAAAGATTCCCGTGGGTTTCATATTTTAGATACAGAGACTCTTGAGCATACTCCAATTAATAATCCGTATCGGATGTTTTATAACATCTACTACGAAGATACTCCACATCAAACCTTTGATACTCGGGAGTATGAAAATAAAATCGTCAAGGTAATCGTCCGAAAGAAAACAAATCCCAAAAATTTTGAAAAGTTTATTGATAAGATTTTTAAGTCAAATGTTCATGAATTAAAAATTGTTGAAAACTTCCAAATTCAGGAGAATGATGATTTTGAGGCGATTGAGTCAGAAGACACACTTTCTATTTTGAATAGATATATAAATGAGTCTGAAACTCAACTTGACACTTATGAAATTCAGAAAATAATTAATGACATTTATCGGGAAGCTTGCGAAATGATCTGATGTATATTTTAACAGTTTATGGTTCCGAAAAAGATGGTGTATATGCCTCAAAATCACCTGATGGGGATATGGTATTGTATGTCTTTGAGGAGGAAGATGATGCTGTTAGATATGCCCTGCTTCTTGAAGAGAGTGGATATCCAGAGATGCATATAATCGAGTTGGACGATGATCTAATTGTCCAAACATGTGAGGTTGGTGGATATAAATATGCAATCATCACAAAAGATGATATTGTATTTCCCCCAGAGGATCAACTATTTGAAATAATTTGATTGATGATCGATGATTGTATTTGAAAAAATTCGCTGGCGCAATTTCCTTTCGACCGGCAATCAATACACAGAAATTGCCCTAAACAAAGACTCCACAACTTTGATCGTGGGGAACAATGGTGCTGGAAAGTCTACAATTCTTGATGCCCTAACGTTTTCCTTATTTGGGAAACCATTTCGCCGTATCAATAAACCACAACTCGTCAATTCTGTGAATGAGAGAGATTGTAGAGTTGAAGTTGAATTTTGTATTGGCGAAATCTCCTGGAAGATTGTGAGGGGAATCAAACCAAATATTTTTGAGATTTACAGAAATGGATCTGCGCTAGATCAATCTTCTGCTGCTCTGGACCAACAGAGATGGTTAGAGCAGAATGTTTTGAAGATGAACTATAAATCCTTTACTCAGATTGTCATTCTTGGGTCTAGTAATTTTGTTCCATTCATGCAACTCTCTGCTGCCAATCGTAGAGAGGTGATTGAGGATCTTCTTGACATTAAGATTTTTTCCTCCATGAACTCTATCGTTAAGGATAGAATTCGTGAATGTCGTGAAGAAGTAAGAACTCTGGAATTGAAGAAAGAATCACTGAGCGACCGTCTTCAAATGCAGAAAAACTTTATGGAGGAGATTGAGAGTCGGGGGAATGCCAATATAAATGCCCATAAAGAAAAGATTGTCAATTTAAATGATGAAATTGGTGGTTATATTAATGAGAATGAAGATATTGCAAAGGAAGTAGAAAATCTTACATCCGAACTTGATAATGTTAAGGGTTCTAAAGATAAGTTAAAAAAACTTGGTGCTCTCAAAGGCAAAATCTCTCAGAAAGTGGCAACTGTAACTGAAGAGCATAAATTTTTCAGTCAGAATACGGTTTGCCCCACATGCACTCAGAATATAGAAGAATCGTTTCGGTTAAATAGAATTGAAGACACTCAAATTAAAGCAAAGGAGTTGCAGACTGGGTTTTTAGAACTTGAACGTGCAATAAAAGAGGAGGAGGATCGAGAGTGTCATTTCGTCGCCGTTTCAAAAGAGGTTACTAAGTTAACACATGGAATTTCTCAAAACAATATTAAGATTTCTGGATTGCAGCGACAAATCGGAGATCTTGAATCAGAGATTCAAGCACTTACCACACAACTTGCGAACAGAAATTCTGAGCATGAGAAGCTAGAAAAATTCCAAGAAGACCTATCAAATACATATGACAATTTAGTAGATAAAAAAACCCAGATCAATAATCACGAATTTATATACAATCTGTTAAAGGACAGTGGAGTTAAATCCAAAATCATCAAGAAATACTTACCGCTTATTAATCAGCAAGTAAACCGTTATCTTAGGATGATGGACTTTTATATCAACTTTACTCTTGATGATGAGTTTAATGAGACTGTCCAATCACCAATTCATGAAGATTTTTCATATGCCTCATTTAGTGAGGGTGAGAAGATGCGAATTGATCTAGCACTTCTCTTTACCTGGAGGGAAGTTGCTAAGTTCAAGAACTCTGTAAATACCAATCTTTTAATCATGGATGAAGTCTTTGACAGTTCTTTGGATGGATTTGGCACAGAGGAGTTTTTGAGAATTATTCGATTCGTTGTGAAAGATGCGAACATCTTTGTGATTTCTCATAAGAGTGGTCTTGAAGATAAATTCAATAAGTTGATTAAGTTTGACAAAGTGAAGGGATTTAGTAGTCCAGTTTAAGAAGTGGCACGTCTGACACCTTCAGGTTCCTTTTAGTAGATACACTAAAACTAGGATCCAAACTATCATGGCAAATACACCAAACTGGCAACATCACAGTAAGAAAGAGCAGAAGAGAAAATTAAAACCACAGGCACTTAGGCAAGCAAAGGCTAGACTAAAGGCATTTAAGAAAAAGCACCCTCGGGTGCTTTTTAGTATAAATAACTAAACGGAAATATTTAAAAAAGTCATACCATGAACCCCCAAGACCTCCGCAATTTAATGGAAGCATACGGCCAAGTTTACGAGGCCAAGGAAACTACCGCACTTGGCAGTAGACTGATTGATCCATATGATAAGGCACCATACTCCGATGATCCCGTGCCATCTGACTACAAGCCAGTCAGAAAAATGAAGAAGATGTCTGGTGTTGTGAAGAAGGAGGAAACTGAGATTGAAGAAGCAACCGCGATGGCAAAGCGTGGTCATGATGAAACTGCAATTCGCCAGAAGATCGCTAAGTCAACTAGAGGTGGTGAAGCAGCAGATAGAGCAACCGCACTTGAGAATAAGCCCACCTATGGTGATGCCAATAAATCGAAGCAAAGATCCGAGTATGCTAGAAAGCAAAGAGGTGATTTCCGCAATACGACTTCATCAAATCCTGGACTTCATGGTTATGCTCACAAGTCCAATGATCCTGATGTAAAGGCAAAGCAAGCAGCAAGAGGAGCACAAAGAGGTGCTCTAACTCCCGCTGAGAAGAAGCAACTCAACAGAGAGGAAGTTGATGTCTTTGATGCAGTTCTTGAGTTTCTTTATGTTGAAGGATATGCAGAAACTCTGGAAGAAGCAGCATGGATGATGGCAAACGATCTGGATGCAGAAGATATTCAGGAAATCCTTGAAGAAATTTCTCCAGAACTTAAAAAGCAAAGAGAGGAACGTGCGAAGCGTCTTGATTATAAAGATGAAGTGAGATCTGCAAGACGACAGTGGATTAAGAAAGTAAATAAAGGTCGCCCGGAATATGCAGGTGTGAGTGAAGAGTATATTGATGAGGCAGAAGGTTCATACGGACAGACACCCAAAGCAAAAGAAGCAATGGGCAAACTTGCTATTGCTAGAAGACACAAACCTGCAACTGAGTATTCCCAGAAAGGTGAAAAAACCAAAAAAGTAAAATCGGCAGAAAAGCATTTTAGAAGACAGGATGCACTTTCCAGAGGTCTTTCTGGCGGTAAGAAATCTTCTAGACCTTCAAGTGCTAGAGGTAAAATGGATGCGGATGAGAGAGCGGAAAGGAGAGCGGAACGCGCCTTTGATGGTGAAAATACATATGGAGCTGGTTCAGTAACCAAGAACCCCAAGAAACTCCGTAAGCAGAAGGCTATGGGAGAGATTGCTAATGAGGGATTTGAACTCTGGGTAAACTCTCTTATAGAAGAGGGATATGATCTCTCCGATTACACTTGGGATGATATGTATGAGTTTTATCTTGACGAGGCAGAGGGATCTTACGGAGAAACTCCAAAGGCATATGCTGCAGCATCAAAAACCAAGATGACTGCAAAGAGAAAGCCATTCCTTAAAGCAATGCAGAGGAGAACCAATCCTGCTAATAGAAAAGATGCTTATGCTTCCCCAAGAAAGGGTCTGACCGCTGACGATAGAGAAAGAGCAAGAGCAGGTGATGCTCACGGTGTAGGAACTCGTGCTGACCACGATTATCCCTCACAAGGTCCTGGTGGTGTAACCAAGAATCCTAAGAAACTCCGTAAGCAGAAGGCTATGGGTGAGTTTGCTAAAGAAGATTTAAGTTTCGCAGAGAAAGTGAGTGCTGCTCTGAAGGAGAGCAGGGAGTCTGAGCTTATGAACGAGATCACACGTTATGAGAAGGAAACCGGAAAGGACTTTAAGACTGGAAAACCAGTTGAGAAGGGTGGTGTTCAGGATAAGGCATATCAAAGCGTGAAGAAATCCATCCGTAATATGTCCGGAGGTCGCCCTGCAGGGCAGCGTAAACAGCAGCCCGGTAAGAAACCACCCAAAGCAGGTGAGTATGGCGGTCCACAGTCTCCTGCTCAAAAGGTAGCACTGCGCCGCGCTGCTGCTAAGAGATCTCAGGAGATGCAAAGTTCTAGATATGATTGATTACTAGTGTGCCAGTTGGCAAAGTGTCTGAAACCACCCATCACCGGGTGGTTTTTTTGTATGATGACTATGTAAGCAAAGAACCGAACCATGTCCGTAATCAACCAGCAGATCAAATCTCAACTGGCAAAGTTGCTGGCAACTGAGGATCTTATGGTGGAGCACCGTAGGGTTGAGACTGCTCAGTTTAACGTTCAGACACGTGTTCTGACGCTTCCTATGTGGGAGAAGGCATCGAATGATGTCTATGATCTTCTGGTGGCACATGAGGTGGGACATGCCCTTTATACTCCCAACGAAGATTGGAGTGAGAAGGTGAATATTCCCGGTCAATTTGTGAACATCGTTGAAGATGTTCGGATTGAAAAGTTAATCAAGCGTCGTTATGCGGGTCTTCCTAAGACTTTCTTCCGTGGATACAAAGAACTCTCTGATGATGATTTCTTTGGTATTGCTGACGAAGATGTTAATGCGATGAACCTTGCAGATCGTGTCAATATCTTCTTTAAGATCGGTCTTTTTGTAAATGTTCAATTCACAGATGAGGAGCAAGAAATTGTTGATCTGATTGGCAAGTCTGAGACCTTTGATGAAGCACTTCATGCCGCAAAGGTTCTATATGAGTATTGTGCAAAGGATAAGCAGCAGGAAGAAGTTCCTGCTCAGTCTGATGAGCAAACCTCCGGATCTGCTGGTTCTGGTGAGAAGTCTGAGAATGCAGATAATCAACAATCCGATACTGAAGAGGATGGTGAGAGTGACGGTGATCCTAAATCTGGTGAGAGTGAGGATCAAACTGGGTCCATGAACAATCAACCACAACCTTCTAATGAAGGTGGTGATCACAATACCAAAGTAAAAACTGACGATATTCTTCAGGAAAAACTTCGCGATCTGGTTGATCGGAATGGATCCAATCCAGTGTATCTGCAGACACCTCAAGTTAATCTTGATAGCGTTGTTGTGAGCAACAAAGAGTATCATCAATTTGTTTCCTCCGATTACATTGGTCTTCAGAGTTCTGAGGATGTGTTTTCTGACTGGGATCGCGATTATCGCGCCTTCAAGAAAGAAGCGCAGAAAGAAGTCAACTACCTTGTTAAGGAGTTTGAGTGTCGCAAATCTGCAGATGCTTATGCACGTGCATCTGTATCAAAGACTGGAGTTCTGAATACTCGCGCTCTGCATACTTACAAGTATAATGAGGATCTCTTTAAGAAAGTGACCACATTTCCTAACGGAAAAAATCATGGTCTGGTGTTTGTAATGGATTGGTCTGGATCCATGGAGGATTATCTCATGGATACTGTGAAGCAACTCTTCACTCTTATTTGGTTCTGCAAAAAAGTTGCAATTCCCTTTGATGTATATCTCTTCACAAATTGCTATGCTCGTGTAACTTATGATGAGTATGGTAGGGCATCTTTTCCAAAGTCACATCATGGCATGAAACTTCATGAACTCTATGTAAGTGATAGTTTCAGTCTTATGAATGCGCTGACAAATGGTGTGAGTGCAAGTGTTCTTGAAACCCAGATGAAGAACTTCTGGAGGGTTGCTACTGCCACCACCCGTAGGTATTCCTATGGCGTGACTGGATTGCCCGCTCGTATTGACCTAAGTGGAACGCCTTTGAGTGAGAGCATTATTGCTCTTCATCAGATTATTCCGGACTTCCAGAAGCGTAATAAAGTTCAAAAGGTTCAGACTGTCATTCTTACTGATGGTGATGGTGCTTCTATTCAATACATTGATGAGCGCAATTATTCTGATGGTGTTGTCAAAGATAAACTGTTCCGCAGGACACTTGCATATGCTGCTTATGGCACCGAAATCTGCCTTCGCAATCGTAGGAGTGGAAAGGTCTACAAAATGACCGATCATGTTGATATTTCTAAGTATCTAATTCAAGAACTCCGCGATTGCTTCCCTCAGGTGAATATTATTGGAATTCGCATTCTCAGTAATCGGGAATTGAATAAGTTCATCCGTGAGGGAGTTGCGTATGGTGATCTGCATGAGTGTGACAAACTCTGTAAAGAATTCAAGAAGCAGCATAGCGTTGCCATGAAGACTAATTACTATCATCGCTATTTTGGGATTAGTTCCAATCATGTCAATGTTAGTGATGACTTCGAAGTGCAAGAGGGTGCAACTAAAGCACAGATCAAGAGTTCGTTCATGAAGTCCCTTCGGTCTAAGAAAATGAACAAGAAAATTCTCTCTGAGTTTATTGAGTTAGTCGCTTAATAAATATAGAATAGAGAAGAATTACTTGCGCAAGATGAAGACTTTTACGGAGTTCATGGCAGAGTGTAAGTCCCTCCAAGAGGGGGGACTTTCCAGAGTTGTCCAGAAATCAAAGAAAGGTGGATTGGCAATTGTTTCTGCTGAGCGTGGAGACAAATCTAAGAAAGAGAACAAAGCACGTTCTCGTCAAATGGAGAAAGATATTCGCGGTGCTGGACTACCCGGACCAACAAAGGCACAGGGAAGATATACCGAAGATGATGGAACTCCAGAAGGTAGAAAGGTTGGTGAGAAGTCTCATATCATTAGTTCTGGTAAAAAGGGTAAGAGGAAGTTCAAGAAAGCAGTAGAAAAACTGGGTGCAAAGCATGGACAGGACGCTGTTCTTGTTCAAAAGAAACCAGGAGGATCTGGAGATCTTGTTGGCACCAAAAAGGGTGCATGGCCAGGCAAAGGTAAGAGAGTTTCACAGGGAAAGATGAGACCTGGAAGAACTGGTGAGTTTGATACTAAAGTTAAGAATAAGACATTTACCTTTGAGAAAGATTGACATGAGCAAAACAGTAATTCTGCAGAACACTAATATGATGTCCCGTATGGTTGCATATGAGGCAAGAATGCGTGGAAAAGAAGTCTTCTATAAAGATGCTGATGGGAATATAATTCCTTTTGATGAGGCATGTGAACGTTACAAAAATTAACTTCTAGTGGACAGTTTTCGAACTGTCCTTTTTTGTGCGTCGGGGTCTCTGAGGGATGTATACTAAAGGGGTAGATGAGAGGAACAACCCCCCGATGGCATTCAAAAGCAAAATCAACAACTCTGTAATTGATGAACTTCGCGGTTCTTTCGGTGTGGATATTACTGCTGAAAATGTCCGGGAATATTGCACCACTCATGGAGTTTCGTATCCAACCGTTACTAAGCGTTTGGATCAGTTTAAAGTTGGTCGTGGTAAGTGGAATCTTGAAGTGACTAAAAAAGATATTGAGAAAATTGAGCATAGTTATAGTGCAATTTCTGTGATCCCTAATGCTGAGGATGGTAACAGTCTTGTTCCCGATAAGGATCATACATTCGTTCCTTTTGGCAATTTTTCTGATGTGAAGAAGATCCTGAAATCTAAGATCTTCTATCCTGTATTCATTACCGGTCTCTCTGGGAATGGTAAAACCTTCAGTGTTGAGCAGGCATGTGCTCAACTCAAGCGTGAAATTATTCGTGTAAACATTACAATCGAAACTGATGAGGATGATCTTATTGGCGGATTCCGTCTGGTCAACGGTGAAACTGCTTGGCATAATGGTCCGGTCATCGAAGCCCTGGAGCGCGGTGCGGTTCTACTGCTTGACGAAATTGACCTGGCTTCCAACAAGATTCTTTGCCTTCAATCCATCCTTGAGGGTAAGGGAGTGTTCCTCAAAAAGATCGGACGTTTCGTAAAACCTGCCGCTGGATTTAATGTGGTTGCTACTGCAAACACAAAAGGTAAGGGATCTGATGATGGTCGTTTCATCGGCACCAACGTGCTGAATGAGGCATTCCTTGAGCGTTTCCCGGTCACTATGGAGCAAGAGTATCCTAGTCCCAATGTAGAGCAGAAGATCCTTGAGGGAGTTTCTTTGGATCTTGGTGTGGAAGATCGTGACTTCTGCAAGCGATTGGTTGATTGGGCAGACGTGATTCGCAAAACCTTCTTTGATGGTGGAATTGATGAGATCATCAGCACTCGCCGTTTGGTCCATATCATCCGCGCATATTCCATCTTCAGCGACAAATCTAAGGCAATCAAGGTTTGTGTCAATCGCTTCGATGACGAAACCAAATCTGCATTCATGGAACTCTATGATAAGGTCGATCCTAACTTCGTTCCTAATCAAGAGGTTGACAACGACGATACATTCTGATATAATGTAGGAAACACTAGTTATGACTATGCCTGCTCCATCTGATTATAGCTTTGATATGATTGACAATCTTGAAGATGCATATGCCGCAGGACCTGTGAATTATGGATCATTCATTTATGGTGCTGCTGGAGAAGATACGATTTCATTTTCTGCAGCAGCTGCAGACCCTTCCGATGCTGTTATTTTTAACTTTGACTCTGTGACTACTAATAAAGACTCATCAACAAATGATAATGGATTTTGGAAGTTCAGTGAGGATCAAACTCTGAAGGTGCTTGAGGAATATCTCACTAGCACATATCATTCTCACTATACTTCTGAGAACTCTAAAGTTCAAGTCCTTGATATTATTGAGGCAATTGGTGATGGTGTTCCTTTCTGCCGGGACAACCTGATCAAGTATGCTTCCCGATTCGGCAAAAAGAACGGGATGTCTAAACTTGACGCCCTGAAGATCATGCACTATGGTGTGCTTCTGTATCACTTTGCAGGTTTCCACAAAACTAATTCTGATGGTTATGAGACTTTCTGATAAAACCCTTGTTCTTCTGAAGAACTTTTCTTCGATTAATCAGTCAATTCTGATTCAAGAAGGTAAGTCACTCCGAACTATGTCGGTGATGAAGAACATTCTTGCTGAGGCAAATATTGAGGATGAGTTTCCTCGCGATTTTGGGATTTATGATTTGAATCAATTCCTGAATGGTCTTGCCCTCCATGAAAACCCAGAACTTGATTTTTCAAATGATAGTTACGTTGTTATTCGTGAGGGCAAGACCCGATCAAAATACTTCTTCTCAGATCCGAGTCTGATTGTGACTCCACCTGAGCGGGCAATTGTTCTTCCCACCGAAGACGTTTCTTTCAAATTGAATACTCAACAACTGGATCGTTTGTTAAAAGCGGCGTCTGTTTACCAACTTCAAGACCTTTCCGCTGTTGGCGGTGGTGGTGTGGTCAAACTGATGGTTCGTGACAAGAAAAACGATACTTCTAATGATTTCTCCGTAGTTGTGGGTGAGACTGACGCATCATTCTCATTCAACTTCAAGGTTGAGAATATCAAGATCCTTCCAGGATCGTATGACGTTACTGTATCACGCAAATTGCTTTCCAGGTTTGAAAGTCGGGATTACGATCTAACATATTACATTGCACTTGAACCAGATTCTGATTTTGAATCATGACCTTAGAATTCATTTCCTTTCTTCTACCACTCCAACTAGAAATGGTTGGAGTGACCAGCAAAGCAAATTTTAGAGTTGAGCAGGACACTGGGCTCTGCGCAGCATCAAAAGTTGTTTTTGCGTGGACCACTAGTAACAGAGGTATGGGTGTATGTCTTGATAATATTAAGCAACATGCCAAATATGATAGGAATGAGATTAAACGGATTGTAAACCTAGCAGTAACACATGAATCTGTTCATGTTGCGCAAATGTGCAATAAAGGAAATACTGTGCTTTCTGAACGCATTCAGTTAGATGATCTGACCCCAACTCAAAAAAAGAGTGTGGTCAGATCTATGGCATATTCGCTTAATTTGGGGTCCGCTGCTCTAGAGGCGGAAGCCTATTATATGGAAAAGAGTCCGACTCTCACCGCTTACATGCTTAAGAGGTATTGCCTTTAATGAATATTTTTATCACAGATGTAGATCCTGGAGTTGCAGCAAAAAGTCTTCCGGACAAGCACGTGGTCAAGATGCCCCTAGAGACGTGCCAGATGCTCTCTCTGGTGCTCTCAGAGTGGTATTGGGCATGGGGTGCCCTACACAAGCAGGACGGGACCCCCTACAGCACGTCTAAGGGCGCTTTCCGGAACCATCCATGCACCCGCTGGGCAGCGCAGGATCCGGCAAATACTGCTTGGCTCCTTGCCCATGGTCTTGCTCTCTGTTTTGAATATACTGAGAGATATGGCAAACGCCATTCTTGCCAGACCACAATAGAAGAAGCAATGACAATTTTCCACAATCATGGACATTCCATTTATGATTGGGGTAAGGTTGAGCAATTTGTCCGTGCTATGCCAGATGAATACAAGTTGGATGATTCAATTGATGATGTGATGGCGTATAGAATGTATGTTGCATCTAAACCTTGGGTAGCATCCAATTATCTTCGTATTCCTGATCGCAAACCTGACTGGGTGTAATTATTGGACCCACATTCAAATCTGTGGTATACTGTAAATGTGACTGATCTAAATTATGGCAAGTGAATTTCTTTGGGTTGAGCAATATCGACCCAAAACAATTGATGATTGTATCCTTCCGGATGAAACCAAAAAAACCTTCAGGGAGTTTGTGGCGAAGGGTGAGATTCCCAATCTGCTTCTTGCTGGACCCCCAGGTGTCGGAAAAACAACGATCGCTAAGGCGTTGTGTAACGAACTGGGAGCAGACTTTTATGTAATTAATGGTTCCGATGAGGGTAGATTTCTTGATACTGTGAGGAATCAAGCAAAGAACTTTGCATCTACCGTTTCGTTGTCTTCAGAATCGAAGCATAAAGTAATCATCATCGATGAGGCGGACAATACTGGAAATGATGTTCAACTTCTTTTGAGGGCAAATATTGAGTCCTTCTACAATAACTGTAGATTTATCTTTACTTGCAACTATAAGAACAAGATCATTGATCCACTTCATTCACGTTGTGCTGTGATTGATTTCTCAATCAAAGGAAAGCAAAAGGCACAACTTGCAGGAAACTTCCTAAAGAGACTCCAATTCATACTTGACACAGAACGGATCAAGTATGATCAAAAAGTCTTGATCGAGATGGTCACTAAATACTTCCCCGACTTTCGTAGAATTATCAACGAATGTCAGAGGTATTCTGTTGGCGGTGAGATTGATACTGGCATTCTTGCCTGCTTCACAGATATTCCGGTAAATGAACTTATCAAAAATCTTAAGGAGAAGAACTTTACCGAAGTTCGCAAATGGGTTGCATCCAATTTGGATAATGATGCCCATATTGTTTTGCGTCGTGTTTATGACGCCTGCTATGAATATCTTACTCCTCCTAGCATTCCTGCTGCAGTTCTTATTATCGCCAAGTATCTGTATCAAAGTGGATTTGTTGCTGACCAAGAAATCAATACTTTGGCAGCACTAACAGAAATTATGTGTGAATGTAATTTTAAGTAGTATTATGGCAACACTAACATTAGTAACTCTTTTAAATTTCATGGCAGGTGACTTTTGTAGTTCGCGAGCCCGTGGGATTGATGTGGTAAAATCTGTATTGATCTCTTATGGGAGAGCTGTGGATAAGTATGGGGCAGTAAATGTCAATAGGGTGGTGGAGAAATCCCCAGGTTTGCAAGCAGCTGCAGTTGCAACTGTTCTAACTAAGTGTCCTACAAGCATTTGATTTATTATGGGAAAGAAGCAGAGTGAACTTGAATATTTGAGAAAATATCAAGTTAAATCAAAGTGGTATTATATTTTCTGGGGTGTCTGCGCAGTAGCAGTAGTATCTGGGCAAATTTATGTTGGATCTGGATATCGCATGATGGCAGATGAATTTACCAACTATGTTCGTAATGCAAATTTTAGAGGTAATTGAAAATGAATGTTAAACTTATCCGCATGTCTTCCGGTGAGGACGTTCTTGCAGAACTTTTGGAAGAGCGCGGCCGCGATTCTATTGTGATTAAGAATGCTTTGGTGGCAGTTCCTGCAGGAAATGGGCAGATTGGATTTGCCCCCTGGTCTCCCATTCTCAGTCAGAGTCAGAATGAACTTGTTGTTGGACGCAATTTTGTTGTTTATATTGCAGATGCCGATGATGGTGTGCTAGAATATTATGATAAGATGTTCTCCCCAATCGTCAAACCATCGAAGAAATTGATCACTTGATAATATGACAAATCTAACCAGAAAGTCACTTAAAACTCCTCTCCGATATCCCGGAGGAAAAAGTCGGGCAATCAAGTCTATATTTGAGTATGCTCCGGACCTTCGCAAATATAGCGAATTTCGTGAACCTTTCATGGGCGGGGCGTCAGTTTCTATTGAGGTTACAAAGAGATATCCAGATATTTCCATTTGGGTCAATGATCTGTATGAACCTCTTGTAAACTTCTGGCAACAACTACAACTGTTTGGAACTGAACTATCCGATTCCCTTTCAACTCTTAAGGGTGTTTGTGGAACTCCAGATAAAGCACGGGATCTTTTTCTAGCATCCAAGGAAAAAATTAATGATCTAGAAGTATCATTTTTTGATCGAGCAGTTGCCTTTTATGTTGTCAATAAGTGTTCATTTTCGGGACTTACGGAGTCATCATCCTTTTCTGCACAGGCAAGTAACTCCAACTTTTCTTTGCGTGGAATAGAGAGACTGCCGGAATATTCAAATTTGATTGCAAAGTGGAAGATTACTAATTATTCCTATGATTATTTGATGGATGGAAATAGAGGTGCTTTTGTCTATCTCGATCCTCCTTATGATATTAAGGATAATCTCTACGGGCGTAAGGGATCAATGCATAAAGGATTTGATCACGATAAGTTCGCTTCTGATTGCGATTCTTGTGATATGGATCAGTTGATTAGTTACAATTCGGATCAACTTGTGAAAGATAGATTCCGGAATGAGAAGTGGAGACCCGCTGAATTTGATCTAACATATACAATGAGATCTGTCGGTGAATATATGCGTAATCAAAAGGGTCGCAAAGAATTATTGTTGTTTAATTATGGACCGTGATGGAATTAAGGGATTGGTTGAATTCGATTAATCAAACAAAGGAGAATTTGATTGATGAGGATCCTTCCCTTGAGAAGGAATATGCACCCTATATTATTAATAGGTGTCTGAGTGGCCACATCGATAGTTTACTGTTTGCAAATGAGATGAACATGCATCATTCTCTGCCAAAGAAGATGCAATATGATTTTCTTATAAATACTTTGAGAAAAAGGAAACGCTATAGTCCTTGGATTAGAAAAGAAAAACTTGATGATCTTGAATGTGTCAAAACTTATTATGGGTATAGCACACAAAAAGCACAACAAGCACTAAAAATCTTAACTAATCAACAAATTACACTTATTAAACGTAAACTTGAAATTGGCGGTGCAAAATGACTACTGAACCACAGGTTGATTGGAATCCATCTATGATGGTTGAGGTTCTTTTAAACGAACCAGACGATTTTCTCAAGGTTCGTGAGACCTTGACAAGGATTGGAGTTGCTTCCAGAAAAGAAAAGAAACTCTATCAATCATGTCACATTCTGCATAAGCAAGGTAGATATTATCTTGTTCACTTTAAGGAATTGTTTGCTCTTGATGGGAAACATGCAAATCTCACCATTAATGACATTCAGCGTAGAAATAGAATTACTCAACTTCTTGCTGATTGGGATTTGATTACCATTGTTGATCAATCACAGGTTTTTGACATTGCACCCCTTAATCAAATCAAAGTCCTTCCATATCGTGACAAAGGGGAATGGATTTTAGAGCAAAAATATAACATTGGAAAGCGAACTAGATCCGCTTGATCGGAAAACCGAATTTTTGTGGGGGGTTTTACGACCCCCTTTTTTATACCTTGTGTTATAATTAATAGTGAGTGCCGAAAGGACTCACAAAATACAAACTCGCTTATTTAAGGAGCTAAAAATAATGACTGGTCTCGCACGTTATACTGCGGCAGATTTGCCTGCACTTATGGAGAGAATAACTCGCAATAGTATTGGAATGGATGAATATTTTGATAGATTGTTTAATCTTCATGAAACTGCATCAAATTATCCACCTTATAATCTAGTAACTGTAAGCAATGTCGAATCGAGATTGGAGATCGCCCTCGCGGGATTTAAGAAGAAAGAGGTCTTTGTATACACACAGGACGGAAAACTATTCGTTGAGGGACAAAAGGAAGACAAAGAAACGGAAACAAAATATGTCCACAAGGGACTGGCTCAGCGATCTTTCACCCGATCATGGACTTTATCAGATGATACAGAAGTTAGATCAGTTGAATTTGAGGATGGACTATTGAGTATTGTTCTTGGAAAAATTGTGCCAGAGACTCATAGGAGAAAGGATTATCTCTAAATAGAAATAAAAAATGAAATCATTCGACGAATTTAAGGCAATAGCATATAAAAATGCAGTTCCTCATACTGTTTATTCTGGCGGAAAACAAAAACACATCCCTAAAGGAAAAGCAGTTCCAGTGAGAAGTCGCTCAAGTGCTGGTGGCGGTGCAGGCGATGGTGGTGATGGTGGCGGGGGGGATGGTGAATGATTAATTACTTTGTCTAAATAATAGGTGAATATCGTCGGCGCGGAAGATTCTTTGGCAACTTTCAAGGAATCTTCCTCTTTTTTTCAAATACTCTTTAAAGATGAAAACATTTAAGGAACTGCGACTCACATTACGTTATCATAATAAATTGAATCCAAAGATTTGGGTCAACGACAGTATTAAACCCGAAGTTAGAGAAGCACTTCTTAGAATTGCTTCGGAATGGGCAGAATTTTCTAATATTCCGTCCAGTGCAATCAGGGATATTATTCTCGTTGGCGGAAACGCGAATTACAACTATACAAGATATTCGGATTTGGATTTGCATTTATTGGTTGACAAGAAAGAGATTGCAAATTGTCCTGATTTGATTGATGATTATTTGAAAGATAAAAAGCAATTGTGGGCTTTAACGCACCATATCAAAATTTATGGGCATGATGTTGAGTTATATGCCCAAGATATAAAGGAATCTACTCCATCTGATCAGGGTGTATTTTCTTTAAAGCAACGTGCTTGGGTTCGCAAACCAGTTCATAAGCAAGTTAATCTATCTGATCCATGTATTACTGAGAAGGTTAAATATTACATGGAGAAGATCGACTTTTTGATTGACAATAGATCAGATGATCGCGACGCTTTCATTAAATTGAAAGAAAAGTTTAGAGAAATGAGATCATCCTCGATTCAAAAAGGCGGCGAATTTGCTGTAGAAAATCTGGTCTTCAAGGAGTTGCGCAATCGCGGATATCTTGATAAGATGACAAAGCACCTTAGAAATCTTAAGGATAATAGCTTGTCTCTCAGGTAATCGCGTGCTATAATGGTAATGTGTATAGGAGGATTGAATGAGCGTTAAATTAGCAATTTTGAAGTCTGGAGAGCACATCATCTCCGATATTAAAGAGGGATATGTTGAGGATCGTGTGGTCACATATATCCTGGATAATCCATGTGAAGTTGTCATTAGTCCGCCAACAGACAACTCTACGAATAAAGTAAATCTAGCGTTGGTTCCTTGGCCCAGTCTATCATCTGATCATGTTGTTCCGATTATTACTGATTGGGTAGTTGCGGTTGTTGAACCCATCTCCAACGTTAAGAACATGTATATTGAGGAAATTGTTAATGGAAGAAAGCAAGCTGCTAAGGGTTCTGATCTTGACCGGGAGCTTAGTGTTGGTCTCTCAGATTGAGGAGGTTTACGCTGAAATTGGAGATCCGAATTGCAAACTAGTTGAACCATTTGTTCTTACAGTTGATTCAAATGGCAATATAACGTTAAGTCCTTGGTTGATGGAATATACGAATGAAAATTCATATATGATATCGTCTGATAAAATTTTGACTCTTGTTAAACCAAAAGGCACTATCGAAGAAAAGTATTGGAGTTTGGTAAAATGAGTAGAACTTATCGAAGGAATTCCTATAATCAGTGTGCTCTCCGCCATCCGCACACTACGAACGAAAAACGGCAGTTGGAGGCAATTCTTCATGATGAAGAAGTATCTTATGTCGGTGTTGATAAAGTCAATCGTATGAAGTCCAGATGTGGGCATTCTGGAAATCTTCCAACCGTTTATGATGATATTGTGACATCTTCTTATTATCAAAACGATCACTCCTGAAGAGTAAATTTTCTTTGAATTTTTTGTAATATTCATGTCGCAACGTTTCTACACTAATGTGCAAATGATTGGGAATCAATTCCTGGTCCGTGGTTATGAGGATGGAAAGCACGTGATGTTTAAGGAGGAATACTTCCCCACACTTTACGTTCCTTCCAAGAAAAAAACGAAATATAGAACTCTTGAGGGTGAATTTGTTGAAGAAGTTCATCCCGGTCTTGTTCGTGATTGTAGAGATTTTTATGCCAGATATGATAATGTTGAGGGATTTAAAATTCATGGAAATGACCGCTATGTGTGTCAATACATTAGCGATAAGTATCCAGAGGATGAGATCAAGTTTGACATTAATAAGATCTTATTGACCACAATCGATATTGAGGTTGCGTCTGAAAATGGATTCCCGGATACTGCTTCATGTTCGGAAGAAATTCTGACCATTACAATCCAAGATTATGCAACCAAGAAGTTGATGACCTGGGGAAGGCATCCGTTCAAAAACAATAAGTCCAATCTTACCTATATCGAGTGTGAGAGTGAGTATATGCTACTCACGCGATTTATTGAATATTGGATGGAGAATACACCGGAAGTAATCACTGGATGGAATATCCAATTATATGACGTTCCATACATCTGTGGTCGTTTGTATAAGGTTCTTGGGGAAAAGTTGGCAAGGAGGTTCTCTCCTTGGGGGTTGGTGACTGAAACTAAAATTTATGTTGCTGGTAGAGAGCATCTTGCATATGATGTTGGCGGTTTAACACAACTTGATTATCTGGATCTTTATAAGAAATTTACTTATAAAGCGCAGGAATCATATCGCCTAGATCATATTGCATCTGTTGAACTGGGTCAGAAAAAACTAGATCACTCTGAGTATGAGACCTTCAAAGAGTTCTATACCCAAAATTGGCAAAAGTTTGTAGAATACAACATCGTTGACGTGGAACTTGTTGACCGCTTGGAAGACAAGATGAAACTGATTGAATTGGCAATCACTATGGCATATGACGCCAAAGTGAACTATGTTGATGTGTTCTATCAGGTCCGCATGTGGGATAATATCATTTTCAATTATCTGAAGAAGAGGAACATTGTAATTCCTCCTAAAGAACGCACCACAAAGAGTGATAGGTATGCAGGTGCCTATGTGAAAGAACCAAAACCGGGTGTCTACGATTGGGTTGTGAGTTTTGACCTTAACTCTCTGTATCCGCATTTGATTATGCAATACAACATCAGTCCAGAAACTCTTTTGGATCACAGACATCCAAGCATATCAGTTGACAAGATTCTCAATAAAGAATTGGATTTTAGTGATCTCAATGGTCAAACTGTTTGCGCAAATGGTGCCCTGTTCGACACCACTAAAAGGGGATTTCTTCCAGAATTGATGGAAAAGATCTATAAGGAACGAACAGTTTATAAGAAAAAAATGCTTGCTGCAAAGCAACAATATGAGAAGACACCTACAAAATCCCTTGAAAAGGAAATCGCTAGGTGTAATAATATTCAAATGGCTCGCAAGATTCAACTTAATAGTGCTTATGGTGCTATTGGTAATCAGTATTTTAGGTATTATAAACTGGCAAATGCTGAAGCAATTACTCTTTCGGGTCAGGTCTCAATTCGTTGGATTGAGAATAAAATGAATTCTTATTTAAATAAAATTCTTAAGACCGAAGGTGTTGATTATGTTATTGCTTCAGATACTGATTCCATTTATCTTAATATGGGTCCTTTTGTCGAAACTATATTCGCCGGCAGAGAAAAGACTACTGAAGGGGTTGTTTCGTTCCTTGATAAGGTCTGTAAGTTGGAATTTGAAAAATATATTGAAAGTTCTTACCAAGAATTGGCCGAATACGTGAATGCTTACGACCAAAAGATGCAGATGAAGCGGGAGAATATTGCTGACCGTGGAATCTGGACTGCCAAGAAGCGATATATTCTCAACGTTTGGGATAGTGAAGGCGTTCGTTATGAGCATTCCAAACTTAAGATCATGGGACTTGAAGCAATCAAATCCTCAACACCTGCTCCATGCCGAAAGATGATTAAAGATGCTCTGAGGTTAATGGTGGAGGGGACTGAGGATGATGTCATTGAATTTATCGATAAGTGTAGAAGGGATTTTAAAAGTCTTCCAGCAGAAGATATTTCATTCCCAAGATCCGTTTCTGAGGTGACAAAGTATCATTCTTATAGTTCAATATATGGTAAAGGAACACCAATTCATGCTAGAGGTGCCCTTCTCTATAATCATTATGTTAAGGAGAAAGAACTGACAAATAAATATTCACTTATTCAGAATGGAGAAAAGATCAAGTTTTGTTATTTGAAGAAACCAAATCCAATTCATGAGAATGTGATTTCTTTCATTCAAACAATTCCAAAAGAATTTGATCTTGATCGATATATTGATTATAATTTGCAATTTGAAAAATCTTTCCTAGAACCCCTTAGAATTATCTTGGATGCTATTGGGTGGAGAGTTGAAAAATCTACAACCCTAGAGTCGTTTTTTATGTAATTATGGATTTTCTTAAAGATATTGTAAAAGAAATCGGAGACGATTATACTAAATTAGCATCTGAAATTGATGAGACTGAAAACTATGTTGACACTGGTTCGTACATATTTAACGCTCTTGTTAGTGGGAGTGTCTTTGGTGGTGTATCTGCTAATAAAATCACAGCAATTGCGGGTGAGTCTTCTACTGGAAAAACTTTCTTCTCCCTTGCTGTGGTTAAAAATTTCCTGGATACTAATCCTAGTGGATATTGTTTATATTTTGACACTGAGGCTGCTATTACCAAGTCATTACTTGAGAGTCGCGGGATTGATACAACACGTTTGGTCGTTGTCAATGTAGTTACAGTAGAAGAGTTTAGAAGTAAGGCACTTAAGGCAGTTGATCTTTATCTTAAGAAACCTGAAGCGGATCGCAATCCGTGCATGTTTGTGCTAGACTCTTTAGGTATGCTCTCTACGGAGAAGGAGATCACGGATGCTCTAAATGATAAGCAAGTTAGAGATATGACCAAATCTCAACTCATTAAAGGTGCTTTTCGCATGTTGACCCTGAAGTTGGGTCAAGCAAATATTCCAATGTTAGTAACAAATCATACATATGACGTTATCGGTTCTTACGTTCCTACAAAAGAAATGGGTGGTGGCAGTGGTCTTAAGTATGCCGCTTCTAGTATCATATATCTCAGCAAAAAGAAAGAAAAGGATGGAACAGAAGTCGTTGGAAACATTATCAAAGCAAAGACTCATAAATCACGTTTGAGTAAGGAGAATAAGGATGTTGAAGTCCGTCTGTATTATGATGAGCGCGGCCTTGACCGTTTTTATGGTCTTTTGGAACTTGGTGAACTTGGTGGACTCTGGAAGAATGTAGCGGGTCGTTACGAAATGGATGGCAAAAAGATCTATGGTAAAGAGATTCTTCGCAATCCGGAGCAATATTTCACTGAAGAAATCATGCAAAAATTAGATGAGATTGCTCGGAGGGAATTTAGTTACGGTTCTTGATTAGTGAAAAAATGAAATCTTGATAATGGAAACAATTGAACTTCTGATCCTTAAGAACATGCTGTATAATGAAGAGTATTGTCGAAAGACGATGCCCTTCATTAAATTGGAGTATTTTGATGATAGACATCAGCGCATTGTATTTGAAGAGATGCAATCCTTTGTTGAGAAGTATAACAAACTTCCTACAAAGGAGATTCTCTACATTGAGATTGAAAATAGAAAGGATATAAACGATTCTGAATTTAAGGATGTTTGTGCTCTTGTTAAGTCTCTGGATGAAAGTGTTTCCGAATATACTTGGTTGGTGAATACTACTGAAAAGTGGTGTAGGGATCGTGCCATTTACCTATCTTTGATTGATGCAATTTCCATTGCTGATGGTAGAGATGAGAAGCGTGGCAGAGACTCTATTCCATCTATTCTGCAGGATGCTCTGGCAGTTTCCTTTGACAATCATATCGGACATGATTACCTGAATGATTTTGAAGCAAGATATGAGACATATCATAGAAAGGAAGATCGTATTCCTTTCGATCTCGAATACTTCAATAAAATTACAAAGGGGGGTCTTCCAAGAAAGACTTTGAATATTGCCCTTGCTGGCACGGGTGTGGGCAAGTCCCTATTCATGTGCCACATGGCGAGTTCAATTCTTCTTCAGGGAAAGAATGTTTTGTACATTACCTTAGAAATGTCTGAAGAAAAGATTGCGGAAAGAATAGACGCAAATCTTCTGAACGTTTCCATTCAAGATATTGTTCAGTTACCAAAGAACATGTTCGAGTCAAAGGTTAATAACCTGTCGAAAAAGACTCAGGGAACACTTATAATTAAGGAATATCCGACAGCATCGGCACATTCTGGTCATTTTAGGTCTTTGTTAAATGATTTACATCTTAAAAAGTCATTTTACCCTGATATTATTTTCATTGATTACCTTAATATATGTTCTTCCTCTAGGTATAGGACAAACCTTTCTGTCAATTCATATAGCTATATCAAAGCTATTGCTGAAGAACTTAGAGGGTTGGCTGTTGAAGCAAACGTCCCTATCGTTTCTGCCACGCAGACCACTCGTTCTGGTTATAGTAGCAATGATGTTGAGCTTACTGATACTAGTGAATCCTTTGGCCTCCCTGCTACTGCTGATCTTATGTTTGCCCTTATTTCTACTGAAGATTTGGAGCAACTCGGACAAATACTTGTAAAACAATTGAAGAATCGCTATAATGATCCAACAGTCTTTAAGAGATTTGTTGTTGGAATCGATCGCGCAAAGATGCGATTGTATGATGTTGAACAGTCTGCGCAAAGTGATTTAGTTGACAGCGGACAGGATATTCAGTATAATGATAATACTGAAGAAAAATTCAAAAACAAAAAATTTGATGCTTTTAAGTTTTAGGAGAATGTGTGATGAGTGAAAAGGTTGTAGACCAAGAGCGGTATGTTGAGTTTGTTCGTGCCGTCACTAGTCAACCAAGTCTAGATCAAGATGTTTTAAACGCACGCCTTTCCGAGTTGTCCGATCTTGGTGCAAATGTTCCACAACTATTGACTGCTGCACTTGGACTTACTGCGGAGGCCGGTGAGTTTACGGAAGTAGTGAAGAAAATTTTCCTGCAAGGAAAGCCTTACAGTGAGGAAAATGTGTTTCACATGAAACGTGAACTTGGCGACATGTGTTGGTATATTGCACAAGCATGTATGGCACTTGATACGAGTTTCAATGAAATTCTCTCTATGAATGTTGAGAAACTGAGTGCTCGTTATCCTGAGGGTGCATTTGAAGTTTATCGTTCAGAAAACCGTGTTAAAGGAGATCTATGACTTATACTAAGACGACTGATTTTGATTCTTGGATTGAAACCCAAGATGATGACGGTGAAATTAGAAATCTTTGCAATGATGTTAAAGATTACTTTTCTGGATATGTTCTGAGTAGTGAGACTGGACAATCTATGAAATTTAGACTTCGCAAGACCGTAGACGTTGCAGAGACTTGTCGTTCTCTTGGGCAGAATAATTCACTTTATCTGAATTATATTCGACCTGTAGAAGGAGATGGGAATGTCTATGCCATCAGTTATGGTGTAGGTTGATTGCCCCCCCGCAAGGGGGTTTTTTATTGGCATATGATAAATACCTATAAAATGTGGAAGATTAATGGCGGAAGCATCTGAAGGAATGTTGGCTGGAGTTGCATTTATTAGCGATACTGTAATAAATGCCGCGGCTAGAGATCCTAATAAATTGCAAGCACTTCTTAATGATGTGATCGCAAATGTGGAGGGAAATGATGTTGAGGGGATCGGGACGGTTAAAAATGATTTCCTCAAGACCATGAGACTTGATGGGGAAAATACTGATAAGGTATATACGGATCTTCTTGTCGGAATGTCTGCCATGAAGGCAGTTCGTAATTATTTAAAAACAGATGCGTATGATAGAATCACCGCATCTTCACCAACGAAAGTATTTTTGACTGGAACTAGGTGGCCAACAGAAGTTCAGAAGTTTAAGATCAATGCTTTTGGAATGGCAGATTATAACTCATCCGATGTGATCTTTAGGTATGGGACTGATCATTATGTGGGAATTTCTTTAAAGAAAAAACCCAAGACCACCGCTGCTGATCCAACCATCATCAATAAGGCATTCGATACTTTGATGCAGGGAGCAACATTTAATGATGCAAAAAAGGAATTGTTAGAGCATCGGCAAGAGTTTTTTGCTGATGTAATTCGTGAGGCAAAGGAAGATGGTCCATTGAAGTTGGTTGGAAAAATTGATGGAGTTGATAATTGGAAAACCGCAACCAATAAACAGTTATGGGATGCAAAAGTTCCAAGAAGAAAGAATAATAAAACCCAATATGAGTTTCTAATCAATATTAAGGATGTTAGTGCAATTAGTGATGATCCATCATTAGTGAACTCAGACTCAAAGGCACATAATGCCATGAGGGATTATGTGAATGAGAAATTGCAAAGTGTTGGCAACACACTAAATCCCCTATACCAGGGATTTCTAAATATCATGGATGAACATGCAGATCTTTTCGCAGAATCTCTGATCAATCTTGTTCTGAAGAGTAGGCTGCAAGATACGTTAGAAGATCTTGTTCAGAACAAATTTGAGTTTGTTCTTGTAACTGGAATTGGAGAATGTAAAAAGGGAAATATTAGCATGGGATCTGGGGATGCCATCGGACTGGACAGTGTTCAATGTGTCCTAGCTGCCCTTGCAAAGCAGAAGGCGCACATTAAACTGGATACAGATTCAACCTTCAAGAAGGATGCTGCCAAGGTTTTCTTTGATGTCTACAAGGGGGATTTCAAACTCCTCTCAATCGAACTTCGCTATAAAGGAGACTTTCATTCCCAACCACAGTTCTTTGCAACCATTTCCTCAGAACTAAAGCACCTACTTAAGGGGCAGTTTTCAAACATTCGCAATATTATAAACTGATGGCAAAAAATACCCACCTTGAACACCTGGAAGATGATATTTTAAATCATGGATCTTCCGGCGGAAAAAATGCAATTTCATTTCTGCGTGAACTCGGAAAAATGTTGAGTGAGCCAAGATCCTCCATTCGTATCACAACTAAGTGGGATGGCGCTCCTGCTGTGATCTGTGGAATTGAACCTTTGACTGGATTGTTCTTCGTTGGAACAAAATCAGTATTCGCGAAGACAAATCCAAAATTGATGTTTACTCCTGCGGATATTGACCAGAATTATTCAGGACAACTTGCTTCCAAATTGAAGGCATGTCTAGAGCATCTACCTAAACTCGGCATCAAAAATGTTATTCAGGGAGATTTACTTTTTACTGATGACGTGAGTATTAAGACCATTGGTGGGGAGAGGGTTCATAGTTTTCAACCAAATACTATTGTATACACTGTTCCTGTTGATTCTAAACTTGGATCTAAGATTTCGCGGGCCAAAGTTGGAATCGTGTTTCATACCGAATATAGTGGAAGTTCTCTGGACAGTATGAATGCATCATTTGGTGTCGATATCTCATCCTTTCAAGATACACCTGATGTTTATGCTGCAACCGCATCATTTCAGGATGCCTCTGGTGCCGCTAATTTTTCCCCAACAGAACTCACCAAATATAATTCTGCAGTGAATATGGCGGAGGGATCTCTGAAGCAGGCATCTGCATTTTTGGATATTCTGGGAGAAACTGGTGACGGCAAATTTCTACTGTCCACCCTGTTTAAGCAGTATTTCAATACATATATTCGATCGGGAAAGGAGATTGCAAATGTAAAAGCAGTCTCCGATGGATTTACAACATACTATGCATCTCTCCTTGATAAAGAAATGTATAGCAAAAAGACCCCAGCAGCTAGAGATAAATACCTTAAGATAAAGACAGATGGTTTGTCATTTTTATCTAAGAATGGTAGGTCTGTATATTTTACAGTTGCGTCTTATATGAATTTGCAAAAAGCAAAGAATCTTGTGATTCGTAAATTGGAAAATGTGAGAGATTTTGGAACCTTCTTGAGAACTTCTGATGGTTATAAAGTAACAGCTCCTGAGGGATTTGTTGCAATTAAATCCGGATCTGCTTTGAAATTGGTTGATAGACTTGAATTTTCGCGAGCAAACTTTACTGCCGATAAAAATTGGTCATCCGATTGAAACGATAAATAAAAATGCAAGTTTTATAAATATGAAAAGTTTCTCTAGATTTCTCTCAGAAGCAGGTAAATCACTGGCAGTCATGCAAGCAAAGAGGCTTGGATTGACTGGAGATGGCCACGGTGGATGGTATGATAAAGACGGGGAATTTGTAGCAAAAACTGAAGGTGGAAAACTAAAGTTTTACAATAAATCTCAGCGTCCTGGGCAAGATCCTCCTCAACAAAGAACCGCTGCAAATCAATCTGTTGCTGCAACTCAGGCACAGGAACCTGCTCCAAAGCAACAACAATCCACTTCTCAACAGGAACCACCTACTGAAGAGGGTGATGTTGAAGACAGAGGAACTCTTACTATTGCCTTTGGTAGATTCAATCCACCAACAATCGGACATGAAAAACTTCTAGATTCTGTTGCCAAGGTTGCTGGTAAAGGTGACTATAAAATATATCCTTCAAGATCTAATGATCCAAAGAAAAATCCTTTGGATCCAGATACTAAGATTGAAGTGATGCGTAAGATGTATCCTAAGCATGGTGAAAGGATTGTGAATGATGCAGGGTCCAAAACCATTTTCGATGTGCTAAAACGAGCCCATGCTGATGGATATTCATCGGTCAATATCGTTGTTGGTTCAGACCGCCAAGCAGAATTTGAAAAACTATCGAAGCAGTATAATGGTCAACTTTATGATTTTGCGGATATTAATGTAGTATCTGCAGGAGAAAGAGATCCTGATGCTGAAGGTGTGGAAGGAATGTCCGCATCAAAACTTAGAAAGGCAGCTGCAGAGGGAGATTTTGCCACATTTAGAAATGGTGTTCCATCATCCCTGGATGACGAAGCTACAAAGCAACTTTATAATACTCTTCGCAAATCCATGAAAGTTGCTGAATCATATAATCTGTGGGAAATTGCTCCAAAGTATGATTGGATTGGTTTGCGAGATAATTATATCCGTGGAAATATTTTTAATGTTGGGGATGTAGTCGAAAATATTAATACTGGATTGGTTGGTAAAATTATTCGCCGTGGCGCTAATTATCTTATTTGCGTTACAGAAGATAATGTTATGTTTAAACCGTGGATTCGTGACGTTGTTGAATGGACCGATCAATCAGGAGTTCCTTCTGATCAGCGATTGGTTGGAACTGATGCGCTTAGAAAGTATTTAATGAGAATGACTCAAACAAAGAACATTAAAAATTTCATAAATAAGTATAAGAAGAAGTAGCAATTGTTGAAAGATGTCCGTTAATCCTCTAAATGCGATCTCTGCTGTTTATGTGAAGGAGGTCCTTGAGCCCAAATTGGGCAAAGAAAGGCATGATACTGGTAAACACGTTGAGAAGGGAAAGGATGATGAAGAATCATCTGCAAAGCGTGTTCGCCAAGCTGTTTATGATATTAGATATCGCTCTAAGAGGGAAGGTGTCAAGGTAGATCAGGCATATGGTCAGTATATGGGGCATACGACCATGACTGGACCTGAAAAACTTGCTGTAAAGGAAAAGCTTGGATTGGTAAATCCAACTCCCGTTAAAGAAGAGAAAGAAGAGCATAAGGAACACAAATATCAGATTCGTGTGACAGACAAGGAAACTGGTAGAAGTTATGTGCGTAAGGCCACCCGCGAAAAGATTAACCAACTTCGTTCAAATCCAAATATCAAATCAGTTGAGATGACTGGTTATGGGAAGGCATATGATGCTGAAGCAGCGCATGGGGAGCAGACTGCAAAAGTAAAATCGGGAAGGGGTCTTGATAAGGTTGGGCATGAAGACAGAGATATTGATAATGATGGTGATCATGATAAGACTGATAAGTATCTTCTGAACCGCAGAAAGGTTCGCTCTTCTGCTATTTCCAAAAAGTCTCATGGCGTGAGTGAAGGTAGGGGTTGGTATGATCCCATGGAGGATCCTGATTTTGATCATGATGAGGCAGAAGCAAATAGAGGTGTTTCTGGTAAAAATAATCCTCCTGGTGGAAAGGCTCCTAAAAAGGATAAAAAGATCAGAAAGGAATCGTTCTCAAACTGGAGATCTGATTTGCGTGAAGTTGCTGATGAAATTGAAGAAAAGCAAATTAAGGAAAAGAAGGTAAAGAATAAGGTCGTTATTAACCCAACTTTGAAGACTGAGGAGATGGGTGCTGCTATTTCTGAAATCGGCGGTGTTCTTCTTGAGACAGTAATTCAGGATGCAAATGGAAATGACTATGTTGAATTTGTAGATCTGATTACACCAGAACCTCTTATTTCTGAGGCAGAGATTGAAGAGGGCATGTCGATCAAAGATTACAAGAAGAAGCGCAGTGCCCTCAAGCAAAAAGAAAAGAGAGCAGCAGATAAGATTGCTCCTAATCGCAGAAAGGATATTCATACCGATAGACTTTCTCCTGAGAGAGCAGCACGTCATCGCGCAAATGTAGACCCCGACTTTGAGGGTAATGATGAAAGAAACTATCCAGGTGGTAAGTTAAATCCAAAGAAAGTTCGTAAGGCAAGGGCACTTGGGGAACTTGGTGAAGGACTTGTAATTGAAGAAGTTTTTGATGAGTTGATTTGTGAGGGATATGATCTTGATTTGGTAAGTGAAGCACTTGAGTATGCTATTGAAGCAAGAGTGAGTTATGGGCATGATACTGAAAGACCCGCTTCCGTAAAATCCAAACTCAAGTCCAAAGCAAAGGAGTTTCTTGGTAAGTTGGCAGTCTCTGCATATAATAAGGCAAGAAACCTGAAGCAAACTGTGGAACCAAAACTTCAAAGAGCAAAAACTTCCGTAAAGCGTGGAATTAGAAAGGCGGCACAAAAAGTTGTAGACGCCATGAAAGAAGAGATGGTCAATGAAGTTGCTGTAAGTGGAAAGCAGCAGAAACTGATGGGCATGGCTCTCTCAACAAAGAGAGGTGAAATGGAAGCACCTTCTGCTAAGGTTGCTGAACTTGCTAAGAGCATGACTGCGAAACAACTTCGCGATTTTGCAAAGACCAAGCGCAGTGAATTGCCAGAAGTAAAAGAATCCGCAATTGTTGATCAGGAAACTCCAGCGGATGATAAAACGGTCTCAACACAAAGGACCGCTGAGAAAAAGCAAGATGCTTTAAGGAGACAGCAACTTATGAATCTGAAGAGAATCCAGATGAAGAAGCAGCAAGTTGAAAAGGAAAGACTGAGACTCCAGCAGCAAAATAAACTTCCAGTGAATGCTGATGGTTGATTTTGAATAAATAATACTGGATATCCAATCTATTGGAGGTTAATTCTATGGAACTCGCCGCAATTCTTGCATGGGTTCATGCAAATCAGGCAGCACTTGCAACCGTAGCCTTTATTCTTTCTGAACTTCTTGGTGCTTGGCCAAGAGTTAAGGCTAATGGCATTGCTTCCTTTATTCTCCTGAGAGTTCAGGAAGTTCTGAAGGGCAAAGGTGCTGTAGATCCAACACCTTGAACTAGTAATTTGGGTATAACCATAGGGGAGATCTTTGATCTCCTCTTTTTATAAATATTCTTAGCACAAAATTTTTATAGAAAGGTAAGCAAAATGGCTCTCTGGGGTATTTCAACAACCACTGAAACACAAGCAAATAATTATGCGCTTCCAAAGCATTTGAACGAATACGACAGGACAAATACGCCTTGGAATTGTTTTGCTGATGAGCGTGGTTGGGTTTATAGAAGATATGGTTCTGATGAGCATTCAGGACTATCAAAAAATTATTATGATGAAGTTCTTGTTCCTGTTGCTGGACTGAATACAAATAGTACCGCAGCGGATGAGACTGGACTTGGATTGGCAACACCAGTTGCTGTATTTTTTGAGGATCCAAATAAGTCATCAATTATCAGTCTTGTTGGTGGTGGAACATCGGGAATTAGCACAGGTGCAACTGGATATGTTCACTTGGTGTTTAATGAACTGGTATGGTGTTCCGCTGGCGCAACAATTCACCTTCAACTTTCCGGTGGAACGTTTACTGTTGCAACTGCCAGTTCGTTTGGTGTTGGAACAGTATATAATCATATCAATGGCGTTGGTTTGAGAGAATCTTTTAACTATAACGGACAGATCACTAATAGAGTTGCATTTGCATTCACCGCTCCCGGCGGCGCTGCTGGACAAAGAATACAAATCGATATGAGTCGTGGATTTAGTGGTATCATCACCGATGTAAGTGGTGCTCTGGGAGTTACTAGTTCATTTGCTTCAGATCTCCTACGCAATATCGGTGGCGGGGGAACAACTGGAAACAGCGGCGTTGGAATCGGAACAACATTCCTCAGTATTGTAGCTTGATCTTTGTAGACATCTGTTATGCAATTTAATGAATTGAATAGTGATAATTTTCTACTATTCGCGATCAAGCACTATCAAAATCCTCAATCTGTGACGAAAGAGGATTTTGATAAAGATCTTAATTACTTTAAATATATCAAACGATTGTTAAAGAGATATAAGAGTACGGGTGAGCTAAAAACTCACCTTTTAATAAATCATTTTATAATTCTTTATAATATATTCGGTGAAGCAGCAACGCCAATGTTGTTTTATAAACTGGAAAGGGAACTCTGGTCCCCTACAAAAACATTTATTCTATTCATGAATAAAATCCCAGAATACCCTAAATGTTTTTTTCATGATATTCCAATTGATTTGGAATGTTATAAACAATTACAGCAGATCTATAAGCAAGATGAAGAAGATTGATAGAATCATTCAAGTCATTAAAGAGATGATGGTAGGAAACGCCGCCGGTTCTCAGGGGGGGTTTGGCGCATCAGCTGATTCATCTGGACCCGTTGCTGGATATGATAAATTTGTTGGCACTACTGGAAGAGTTGATTATCGCAGAGTGCCTAAAACATATAAAAAATGGGTAAAATACTTAGAAAATAAATAAAAGAAAGTATTATTTTTTCTTTGTAAAAAATTGGTGTGATCCGAACCAGTTTTGGAGAAAGGTATGCCCAACGAAGATATAAAGATCGCCATCATAGAGCAGAGATTGGTTGATTTTATTGCTGTCGTTGATAAATTGGAAAGAGCAATCAACAAAATTAATGATGTTAATTTAAACATCCTTAATATGTTGGCGGTTCATAATGAAAAGATTGATCAATTTTATAAGCATCACGATGCCATTAATAAAGTTGTTAATGAGATGGGTGAAAAAAATGATGAGTCTGTAAATTATTGTTTGGAGAAACTTGATCATCTGGAGAGTGTCATTGATCAACTTCCGGATTTGGAAGATATGTCCAATAAACTTGAAGAGTTAATGCGAATTAAATGGATAGTTGTTGGTACTGGTGGATTTGTAGCTGCGTTCATAACAATAATGGCTTCCGTACAACAATTGTGGCCAAATTATACTAATCCCAAACCAATCAATACACCACCTCCAATAGAAAAGGTTGCACCTGTTGCACCTAAGGAAGACAAAAATGACGTGGAGGAAAAGGATCCGGAAGTGATAACGAAAGGTGAATTCTTGATAAATATCCCAAGAATAGGCATTATGCCAACATGAAAAAAATAAAGGTTGAGAAACCGATCTCACTATATCTGCTGCAAAAGAACACCAATTCGGTGATAAAATGGACTTCTATCATCACCGAATTGGCGCAGGAAATACTTGACAAACGATAGTTGTCTGTTAGACTGAAAGTATTCGGAAACTCTTTATTATGGATTTTGTTGATGTTAAATACATCAATCTTGTCTCTTCTAGACTTCAGAAATTTAAGCGGGTGAAGAATAACCTGTTTAATTTTCGGTGCCCTTTATGTGGAGATTCTCAGAAGAATAAAAATAAGGCAAGGGGATATCTTTACCAAGTAAAGAACAATACAAACTTCAAGTGCCATAATTGCGGGTTGAATATTTCATTCAACAATTTTTTGAAGCAACTGGATGTCAACATACACAAACAGTATGTCTTTGAAAAGTTCAAGGAAGGACATGCTGGAAGAAATTTTACCACAGAGTCTCCCGAATTTGACTTTCAGAAACCAGACTTTTCTAAGAAATCTGAAAATCATATCGTTGATCTACCGAAGGCATCTACAAATAATCAATCTAGAGAATTTCTTCAGAGTAGAAAACTTGATCCTGACAAATTTTTCTACACTGATAGATTTAAAAATTGGGTCAATACTCTTGGTCCAATTTTCGATAGTGTTGAGTATGATGAACCGAGGATAGTTATTCCGCTTATATATAAAAACCAACTAATTGGGTTACAAGGAAGATCTTTACAAAAGTCTTCCAAGGTTAAATATATTACTATAATGTTGGATGAAGATGCGCCAAAAATTTACGGATACGATCAAGTGGATGTTCAAGATCCCATCTATATCATCGAAGGACCATTCGACTCGACCTTTATTAAAAATAGTGTTGCTATGTGCGGGGCCGATATCGATATTGGGTCGTTTAATTGGAGCGATTATATTTATGTTTTTGATAACGAACCGCGCAGTAGAGACATCACTGCCAGAATCTCCAAAGCAATCGATAGAGGTGAAAAAGTAGTGATTTGGCCATCTTCAATTCATGAAAAGGACATCAACGATATGGCCTTATCTGGACATGATGTTCAATCTATAGTAGAATCTAATGTATATCAAGGATTAGAAGCAAAAGTCAAGTTTACAAATTGGAAAAGAATATGAGCAACGGATTAAAGGTAGTTAAAAGAAATGGTTCCATTGAACCAATTGATCTTGAAAAGATGCATCTGATGGTTGATGCTGCTTGCCAGGGTCTCTCCGGAGTTTCTGCAAGTCAGGTTGAAATGAAATCTGGAATTCAATTCTATGATGGAATTACTACCGCAGAGATTCAGGAGATTTTGATTCGTTCTGCCTCTGACTTGATTGATTTGGATCATCCAAACTATCAATTTGTTGCAGCAAGACTTCTTTTGTTTGCTTTGAGGAAGTCTCTGTATGGACGAATGAAGGAACTTCCTCCATTGGATGTGCATATTCATCAATGTGTGATGCAGCAACTTTATGATTATGAGATCTTCTCAAAGTATTCTAAGGAAGAGATCGATCGCGCCAATTCATATATTGATCATGGGCGGGACTTTCTATTCACTTATGCAGGTTTGCGTCAAGTAGTTGACAAGTATCTTGTGCAAGATAGGTCATCTGGTAGGGTATATGAAACTCCTCAATTCATGTATATGATGATTGCTCTGACAATCTTCTCAGAGTATCCAAAAGAAACTAGAATGTCTTATGTGAAGAAGTATTATGACGCAATCTCAAAACACAAAATCAACATCCCAACCCCAATCATGGCCGGGGTTAGGACGCCAATTAGACAATTTGCTAGTTGTGTTCTTGTTGATGTTGATGACACCCTCGATAGTATCTTTAGCTCTGACATGGCTATTGGCAGGTATGTTGCTCAAAGGGCGGGAATCGGTATCAACGCGGGCCGAATCCGTGGCATCAACAGTAAGATCCGAGGCGGAGAAGTTCAGCACACAGGTGTGGTCCCATTCCTCAAAAAGTTTGAAGCAACTGTTAGATGCTGCACACAAAATGGCATTAGAGGTGGATCTGCAACGGTACACTTCCCAATCTGGCACCAAGAAATAGAAGACATTCTCGTTCTCAAGAACAACAAGGGAACTGAAGACAATCGTGTTCGTAAACTGGATTATTCTATTCAGATCTCTAAGATTTTCTATGAGCGTTTTATTGCTGATGGCGACATTACTCTCTTTAGCCCACATGATGTTCCTGGTCTTTATGAAGCATTTGGAACTGATAGTTTTGATGCTCTCTACGAGCACTACGAGACCTGTGAAGAGGTTCCTAAGAAGAGTGTGAAGGCACAGCATCTAATTCTGAACTTGTTGAAGGAGAGGGCAGAAACTGGGCGCATTTATATCATGAATATTGACCATTGCAACAGCCACTCCTCATTTAAGGACAAGGTTAATATGAGTAACCTCTGCCAAGAGATTACTCTTCCAACCGACCCTCTTCAGCATATTGATGATATTATGGGGGAGATTGCACTTTGTATTCTTTCCGCAATTAACGTCGGTAAGGTAAAGTCTGATGATGAACTGGAAGAACTTTGTGATCTTTCGGTAAGATCACTGGATGAACTGATTGACTATCAGAACTACCCAGTGAAGGCAGCTGAACGTGCCACAAAGGCACGCAGATCCCTTGGAGTTGGGTTTATTGGTCTTGCCCACTATCTTGCCAAACTTGGGTTTAATTACGACTCTCAGGAGGCATGGGACGCCGTTCACGGACTTTCTGAGTCTTTCCAGTATTTTCTACTCAAGGCATCGAATCAACTTGCCAAGGAGAAAGGATATTGTGAAGCATTTGGTCGCACTAAGTATGCCGATGGCATCCTTCCTATTGATACATATAAGAGAGATGTAGATGAAATTTCCTCAGAGCAATATCAGCATGATTGGGAAAGTCTTAGAGAATCTATCCGGGAATTTGGATTGCGACACAGCACACTGTCCGCACAAATGCCTTCTGAGAGTAGTTCCGTTGTGTCAAATGCAACAAACGGAATTGAGCCACCTAGAGGATACTTGTCCATTAAGAAGAGCAAGAAGGGGCCACTTAAGCAGATTGTCCCCCAATATGGAACTCTTAAAAACAATTATACTCTTCTGTGGGAAATGGAGTCCAATCGTGGTTATGTTAATGTTGTTTCTGTAATGCAGAAGTTCTTTGATCAGGCGATCTCCGGAAATTGGAGTTATAATCCTGAGCATTATCCAGATAATGAGGTTCCAGTTTCTGAGATGGCAAAAGACCTTCTCACTACTTACAAATATGGATGGAAAACCTCTTATTATCAAAATACATATGATATTAAGACAGATGAGGTAGTCACTGATACAAAACAATCACTACAATGTTTAATTGATGACATTATGAATGGTGATGCCGAAGATTGTGAAAGTTGTAAGATCTGAGTTCATTAAATAGGATTGTAATGAAATGAGTGATGTTAATTTTAACGAAGGAGTGAGTATGCCTCAGGGAATGACGGTCTTTAATAGCCAAAAAGTTGATACTAAAACAACCGATGTTTTTTGGTAAACCCCTGGGCATTCAGAGATATGATTCCTATAAATATCCAATTTTTGAGCGTTTAACTACTCAACAACTTGGATATTTTTGGAGACCGGAGGAAGTATCCTTACAAAAAGATCGTGGGGATTATCAAACACTTCGTCCAGAACAGAAGCATATCTACACTTCTAATCTCAAATATCAGATCATGCTAGATTCTGTTCAGGGTCGTGGTCCGGGAATGGCATTTATTCCATTCTGTTCTCTTCCAGAATTGGAAGCATGTATGGAAGTGTGGGGATTTATGGAAATGATCCATAGTCGTTCCTATACATATATCATAAAGAATGTTTACTCGGACCCATCTGAAATTTTTGATACGATTATTGAGGATGAAAAAATTCTGGAACGTGCAAAAAGCGTAACAGAATCTTATGATGACTTCATTAATTCTGCGCATTATTATGGTGTAACCGATCAATGGAAGCACAATATTGAAGGAGTCACATATGCAAAAGAGTCATTAACAGATGTTAAACGAAAATTATACAGAGCAATCGCAAACGTTAATATTCTTGAGGGTATTCGCTTTTACGTTAGTTTTGCTTGTAGTTTCGCCTTTGGTGAACTTAAGCTTATGGAAGGATCAGCTAAAATCATTAGTCTCATCGCAAGGGACGAAAACCAACACCTAGCACTTACTCAGAATATCTTGAATAAGTGGAAGGAAGGTGATGATCCAGAAATGCAGCAAATTGCAAAAGAGGAGGAAGATTGGGTATATAAGATGTTTGATCTCGCTGTAAATGAAGAAAAGAAATGGGCAGATTATCTGTTCAAGGATGGTAGCATGATTGGACTGAATGACAAACTCCTTCAGCAATATGTTGAGTGGATTGCAAATAGAAGACTTAAAGCAATTGGTTTAAAGCCAATTTACGATATACCGGCAAAAAATAACCCACTTCCCTGGACGGAGCATTGGATTTCTTCCAAAGGACTTCAAGTTGCCCCTCAGGAGACGGAGGTTGAATCATACATCGTTGGGGGAATCAAACAGGATGTCACAAAATCAACATTCGCAGGATTTAAACTTTAATTCGCAACATGAAGAAAAACATGTAGTGGATTATTATGAAACTTATAGGGAAGCTGCTGAGCAGGATGATTTTTTGTTTTCTGAGATTTCATTAGAAGATTATTTAAAAATCTACTATGCTGAGGTGGAATCATGATTCATATTACTGACATTTATGCTCTTAAAGCTAAGATCAATAAAATGAAGTATGAGATTGATAAGGAAAATTGTGATTCGCACTCAAAGTGGTTGGCACATCACTATTTGAATAGAGTTTTAGATAGTATTGATGAATTGAGATTGCATTGATATGAATGTATTGATTTGGATTTTGTTTAAAATTGTCTTAGTATTTTTTATTGTTTTTGTGTTTACGAAAATGATATTTCGTGGGGCATATATCTATGCAGCGCGTCATGCAATTTGCTTAAATGCCAAGTGTGAGAGATTCATTAATGGAGACGATCCCATAGATCGATAGGCATTCGCTTGAAAAATATTTTCCTTCGATGTTGGTGTTATAATAGGTTTCGTCCATTATAACATTTCTTTTAAACTGTTCATATGTTTCATAATATGACATGGATTTCTTATGAGGGCAAAGATATAAGATCTCCCTCATAAAATTTTCTTTTCCAATTACTTTGAGATCATCCTTTAGTTCATCGCAAGATCCAAAGTATAATTTCCAATCACTTTCCTTTTTCTTTCTTCTTCCTGTTTTTGGATCCTTCCTTCGGGTCCAAAAATTTTTTTTACCAATATATTTCTTTCCATTAGTAATATTGGTGATCAAATAAACAAATCCCTCCATATCTTTGGATGGTCCTTCATAATCTTTTCCATTATATTGCCAATTCATTTGTTTTTCTTATGATTTTTTTATCTGCATTAAAAGTTCTTAATGTCATCCTTTCAATTTTCACCAAGCGTGCTATAGTAAAGGGGACCAGTCAAGAGGTTAGTATGACCGTTGGTGAATCTGAATTTGAGATCTCCCAGGATGAGGACAGGCACATTTGCCACATTGTGAGAGATTGGGCTGAATTCAGGATTAATGAGATTATTAAGAATCCAAATCAGAGTGATTTGGATGCACGTGCCATTGAAAGGGAATTTATCGAATGGTTGGAATATGATGGCACGTCGGATCTGGAGTATTTATGTGTTGAAGATGGAAACTTTAAAACAACACTTGACAACAAATAAATAGTAGTGTACAGTTAAATATTGTGCTCGGTGGGGTGTATATTATTATCCCACTTATTTTTTGTTTGTGAGAAAAACTGAATATTTCAAATGAGCCGTGAGAATAGTTCCTCTGAAATGAGGAGTGACTTTCAAAACGGATGTCGAGTTCTAGGTACCAATTATGCTTTTAATAAACTCTTCAATCTTACTGTCCATTAGTTTTTTAGGACTGGTTTCTACAAATCAGGTCAATGCAACATTTGCCCAAACAGCTCCTGAAATAGGAGATGCATCTACAAAAACAGAAGTTGTCTCACAGAAAAAACAATCTCTTATAGAGATTCTGTCTGAACTTCGTTCTATGAAGATCAACGAAAAAAAAGAAGAAAAGAAAGCAACCACACTTAGCGATGTGATTGAATCCGCAAAGGAGGTTGTAGAAGAGCCCAAGACTATTACGAAGGTATTATGTAAGGGTTGTAATGCCAACGAGGTTAAGACTCTTGAGTTTCTTCAGGGACGTGGAATCAAAGATCGCCAGGCCCTGGCGACTATTATGGGAAACATCAAACAAGAGTCCATGTTTGTTTCCAATATATGTGAGGGTGGAGCTAGAATCCCATATCAAAGTTGTCGTAGTGGTGGATATGGTATTATTCAGTGGACATCTTCCAATCGCTATTATGGACTTGGATCATTTGCAAATAGATATGGTGGAAATCCTTCTCACATTGATACTCAGTTGAGATATATGGTTACTGAACCCCAGTGGAGAAGAATTGAGCCTGCTTTGGTTAGAGGTGGCGATAGTGTTGGTGGATATATGCGCCATGCTTACAGTTGGCTCGGATGGGGTGTGCAAGGTGCACGTGCAAATTATTCATATGGATATCTAAACAAGCTCTATACCGCAACTGTTGAGGTTGATGAAAATAAAGAAGTTGAGGAAAATAAGGAGGTTGAAGTTCCTAAGGTTATTAAAACGTTTGTCCAAACCAAGTGAACTATAAACAACTCAATAAATAGAAGGGTGGTCTCCACCCTTTTTTTGTATGCCAAAAAAAGAAGAATCAAATCAAACCGATTCTAACCTTTTCGATATGGTTGAGGTTGTAAAAGATGGCGTAGATGTGAGTTTAGAGACTGAATTGCTAGATCTTAAATATGATCTTGCTGGAATGAGTGTTTCATTGGATGATATAAATACTCTCTCAATAAAACACGAAAATAATCCTCTTGGGGTAAGTGTGTCTTATGAAAATGATGTAGTTGCTCCCATGATTACTTTAGATTTCTCCAACAATGAGAATGCTAAGATTGATGAGAAGGAAATTGTAGATGCTGCCCTGGAGGAATATGAAAAATCCATTCAAAAAGAAGGCGACGGATCATAATATATTTCATTATGAGTCTGAAAATCAACGACGTGATATTTTTCATTATGCAAAATTTGGAATTATTTTTGAGGGAATTATAGATGTTATTTCATCGCTGCCATTTGTAAATAAAAAAGATCTTGTTGTCTTGATCGATAGAGCTCAAAGAGAACTCAAAATCGAAGTTTTAAATGATTATATTATCAAGCATCAAGAATTTCTTAACTATAGAGTGGAAACTGATGTTGATCGGGCTATATATGAATACGAGGTGTCATATTATTTGATTAAAGATAATATATTCCTTGGAGATCCTCCGGAACTTGAGAATTTTAGAAAATGAAAATTAATCTCTTTGGTCATAGAGCAATCCTTCCATTTATAATTGGATCTTTAATTGGATGGATGATCTTTAGTTTGGCCAAACAGAATATTCACATCAAAGAGGGGGATATTTATAAAGTTTATGATGAACTTCGTAGATTGATTAATTTGGAGTTGCCAGATGAAAATGATATATTTACTGAGATAAAGGATGAACTGAATCGGAGGATTATATCAGATCCAGAATTGCTGAAGCATAGAATTAAGGCAGATGTTACTTATGCAATAAGTGAGTATAAAAGAAATCTTCCAAAGGATCGAACGAACAATATAAATAGGAACACATATAAAAATCTTGGTGGAACTGAAAGAAAGATAGTAAAAGATGGAGTATACTATGAGTTTGAGGATGGTTCAATTGGAATTCGTGGTTCTTGGGTAGAACCTCCAGAAAAACCTGTATTGATTGAGCGAGATCCAAATCTCAGAAAGTGGGCATTTGGCAATGAACAAATGATCGAAAGTGTTGGAACTCCAATACAAAAAGAAATATTACGACAATCCGACCTTCCAGTTGAGAAACCCCTTGACATGGCGGGGGAGGATGAGTAAACTCATAAGGTAGAGGTCGATAGAAATGGAATTACAAACAATCGGATCAAAAGTCCTCAGAAGAGCTGCTACTCGTGTGGCAAAGGTTGATGACACCATCAGGTGTTTGGCCTTTAACATGAGTAAACTTATGAACGAACATAGTGGAATTGGTATTGCAGCACCCCAAATCGGAGTTTCTAAAAGAATTATCATTATCAGTGATTCTGGAAATGAAGTTGTAATGATCAATCCTGAGATTGTTTGGATGAGTTCTGAGAATTCTCTATCTGAAGAGGGGTGTTTGAGTTGTCCAAATACTTTTGGTCAGGTTTGGAGATCTCAACAAGTTAAAGTTAAGTTTCGTAATCTAAAAGGAAAACCGTGCGTTGAGGTCTATAATGATCTTAGTGCAAGAATTGTTCAGCATGAGATTGATCATTTGAACGGAATTCTGTTTGTGGACCACCTGAGTGACACTTCAGAAACTGTCCACTAGGGTTGACCGGATCCCCAAAACCGTGTATTATTAAAGAGTGAGGGAGGAGACCACCACACGTCACAAGACTTAAATCGGTTGGTCCAACCCCTTGACAATCAAATCAAAGTCTGATATGATTGTTTTATGGGCACGTAGCATAATGGATAATGCATCAGCCTTCTAAGCTGCCGACTGCAGGTTCGAGTCCTGCCGTGCCTGTTAATTTTTGTAACGCAAAAATTAAAACCTTATAAATACTTTCACTTAGGTCGAAAACAATGTCTTATCCAATGCCCACAATTAAGTTTAGCAATCTCGATAGCGGCCGTGCGTGGCAGCATATTGAGGGCGCTCCTCTGTTCGCGGGTATGGATAAACACATGTAAGATGTAATCCATAAAGCAAGAACAGGGGAGAGAAACCAAAAGTTTCCTCCCCTTTTTTGTTGCCTGTGACAGTTTTCGAAGTGTCCACTCCAACCCTCCAAGAGAACCGGCGGTGGTATGATCAAAAAGTTGGCGGGGGAACGAGACCCCATATGAACCTTGAAAATTTAAACCTTTATTGGGTCTGTAGCTAAGCGGCGAGCGCACCCGGCTTTTAACCGGTGGATCGTGGGTTCGAGTCCCACCAGACCCATAAGGGGCATTAACTCAGTCAGGTCAGAGTATCCGACTCTTAATCGGTTAGTCCTGGGTTCGAATCCCAGATGCCCCATGTACCGCCACAGTTCGGTCGTTAAACATAAACTGTTCGGGAGAGTGGCTACTGTTGGCAATATGTGTGGCTGCGGTCTGTAAAACCGTTACATCGGAACCATCGGGGGTTCAATTCCCTCCTCTCCCACCTTGCGGATTTAGTTCAGTGGTAGAATGCAACCTTGCCAAGGTTGATGTCACGGGTTCAAATCCCGTAGTCCGCTCCAGGCCCATTAGTGAAGTGGTGATCACGCTTCTCTGTCTAAGAAGTATCAGGGGTTCGAATCCCCTATGGGTCGTTGCTACGCTGCCGATGGAGTGCTCCTCCTTGGCGGTTGTAGCAGAACTGTCCCCAAACTGTTGCCAGTTTCGGTAGGGGAGGTTAGGCAAACTGGAATTGGGGAGGGATTCTTGCCCTAGCCGCAAGTCGATTGGAGTAGATCTATGACTTGCGTTGCGCTCACTACTCCGCTGCGAGATACCCCTCTCATCATGGTCCTATCGACTAGCGGTTAGGTCATCACCCTTTCAAGGTGAGAACACGGGTTCGAATCCCGTTAGGACTACCACGGAATGTAGCTCAGTTTGGTAGAGCTCTGGTTTTGGGAACCAGTTGTCGCAGGTTCGAATCCTGTCATTCCGACTTGCCCAAACTTCTTCAGAAAGTTGGGTTGAACGGAAAACTGAAAGGTAAAAGAAACCTGTCAGTATGCTTATTACTAACAAACGCAAAGGCTATAGAAAACAGTCTCGTTCAAGTCGAGACAGGGTAATAAGTTGAACGCAGTTAGTATTCCAACGATTAGGTCCAACAAGTAAATCCAACGAGTATGATTAAGGAGTAAGCAACGTAAGGACATCATTTGTAGTGTAACGGTAGCACTCCGCCATAGCACTTGCGTTTTGGGGGCGGCAGTGGGGGTTCGAATCCCCTCAAATGATATACCTACGATATGGGGACATAGCTCCAATTGGTAGAGCACGAGATTGAAGATCTTGGTGTTGTCGGTTCAAATCCGACTGTTCCCATTAGAGGGTGGAAGCAACACACCTCTATAAAAACGGGTTGGAGGTTGCAAGTTTCCATAAACTTGCCTGTGGAACCGTAGCTCAGTGGTAGAGCACTCGGCTGATAACCGAGCGGTCACAAGTTCAAATCTTGTCGGTTCCATATGGAAGTGTGGCAGAGCGGCTTATTGCAGAATCCTGCTAAGATTCCGTGTCAAGTAATTGGCACCGTTGGTTCAAATCCAACCACTTCCGCCTTGGAGAGTTGTCCGAGTGGCTTATGGTGCGATCTTGGAAAGATCGTGAAGGTAAAACTTCCAGAGGTTCAAATCCTCTACTCTCCGCCTTGGCAGTATAGCTCAGTTTGGCAGAGCACGGGTCTCATATTCCTATGGTCGGTGGTTCAAATCCATCTACTGCCATGTGTAGGTAGCATAATTGGTCAATGCGCCAGATTGTGAATCTGGTTTATGCGGGTTCAAGTCCCGTCCTACACCCCGCCCTTATAGTTCAGTGATGGAACGCATTCTTGGTAAGAATGAGGTCGTGAGTTTGATTCTCACTAAGGGCTCTCAACTATCCGGAAATTCCGGATAGTTCAATGTTCAGGTGGCTGAGTGGTCGAAAGCGGAAGTCTGCAAAACTTCTATCACCGTGGGTTCGAATCCCACCCTGAACTCCAATCCAGAATCGTCTAATGGCAGGACACCGCCCTTTGAAGGCGTCTATCTAGGTTCGAGTCCTAGTTCTGGAACCAAGTCCGTGTAGCCCAATGGAAGAGGCAATAGACTAAGGATCTATTTGTTGGAGGTTCGAGTCCTCTCACGGATACCAAGCCGAAGTGATCCAATTGGAAGAGGTGACTGACTCAAAATCAGTATGTTGTGGGTTCGAGTCCCACCTTCGGTATTGCCCGATTGATGGAATTGGCATACATACTTGCCTTAGAAGCAAGGTTTTACAGGTTCGAATCCTGTATCGGGCACCATGTTGGGATAGTGTAATTGGTAGCACGGAACTCTCCAAAAGTTCTAGTTAGGGTTCAAGTCCCTATCCCTTCGCCAAATCATAATGCAATTTAAAGTGGCAATTAGCACACAAAACCTGACATTTATTGATTTCTTCTAATACTTTATTAATTGACCATCCGTTATGTATGGCAATAGAAATCTCTAATTCTTTTTCTTTCGGATTTGTGTGGTGAAATTGAATAGTTGCTGGATGATTTTCTCCACAAAGTTCACATTTTAAGTTTCCTTTGTAATTAGAAAACCATTCTTTTATCTCTTTTTTTCGTTGTTTTATTTTTTCGCAACTTTTTTCTTTATTATTATGATACCACTTTCTTCTTGCTTCCCTCCTTCTTTCTTGATTGTTGGGATCTGATAACCATTCTTCTGACGGCATTTTTATTATTCAAAGTCTCCTAAACTATTTATAAGTTTTGGATACTATACCTGCCCTCTTAACTCAGCGGAATAGAGTGCTTGGCTACGAACCAAGAAGTCGCAGGTTCAAATCCTGCAGAGGGTGCCATTTGTTTACTAAATATCAGAAAACGGTGTAACAGGTATGGAATTAGTAGAACCACATTCAACGATATTGGTTCTGAATAGTTCTTATGAACCACTACACTTCACTAATTGGAAGCGAGCTATAGTTTTGATTTTCAAACAAAAAGCAAGACTTATCACTAAACGTGTAATACGCTTGGTCAATTATGTGAGGATTCCCTATCATCTTGCAAAGAATGCTTATCCAACTAGAGCATCTATATATAAGAGGGATGATCATGAGTGCCAGTATTGTGGATCCGAAAAGGATCTCACTTTGGACCATATAATTCCCCGTTCAAAGGGTGGACAGGATACATGGGACAACCTAGTGACCTGTTGCTCCAAATGCAATCTCAAAAAGGGGAATAAACTTCTTTCTGAAAGTAACATGATTCTGAGAAAAACTCCATCTGCTCCTTTCAATAAGGTTCATTTGGATGTTCAAAAGAGTGGTGTTTCAGAGTGGAAAGAATATGTAATGGGATAGGACAGTTCATGAACTGTCACATGGGAGTTGACAACCCATCAAAAGTCTCTTACTATATAAGAAGACAGAGGTTAAGTCCCTGTTATGTCCTTATGAGGCATATCACACTTAACCCATCAAACGTGGATAGTCTAGTGGTCATGACGGGTGGACAACACACGGAGTTTGGGTTCGATTCCCAATCCACGACAAATTAATGCTCAGTAGCTCAGCGGTAGAGTCGTCGGCTGTTAACCGATTTGTCGCTGGTTCGAATCCAGCCTGAGCAGTTGCCAGGGAGAGTGTCTCTGGTAAATAGAGTCGGGATTATCATATCCGACTCACTTGCCTCTCTAGCTCAGCTGGATAGAGCAACGGTTTTGTAAACCGTAGGTCATCGGTTCAAGTCCGATGGGGGGCTTGACAATCTCATGATTGTCGTTTAAAATAAAAACATGGGGGATTAGTTAAACGGTATAACGGGTGCTTTGCAAGCACTTATTAGGAGTTCGATTCTCCTATTCTCCATTGGAGATCGACGGATTTCCAAAGGGTGTGACAGAAAAATCCTATGCGGTCATGCACGGGATAATGTATATTAGGATAGGGGTGGTGCCCGCTGCAAGACCAGGAGACTGAGAGTTGCAGAACCCAATAAGACCTAGGGATCCGAAAGTGTCAGGAAACGTTACTATCAGTGCGACCTCCTGATTGTGAGTATGATAGAATCTCACCACCCACCCAAATATAGCGGGATAGTGAAGTCAGGTATCACGGCGGTCTCATAAGCCGCAGAGCGTTGGTTCAAATCCAACTCCCGCCCCCAATTCGCGGTTGTAATTCAGTGGTAGAATGTCTGCCTTCCAAGCAGAACGTCGTCGGTTCGAATCCGATCAGCCGCTTCCCCTTCCTGGGGATAAATAAATTCATAAGTTACGGTAAACCGAACATATGAATTTGCACGATGCAGGGTATTCATTAAAATTGGAATGTGCTCTTCGTGGATTAGGTTTTGTTGAGATTGGGTGGAGAGTAGTTGCTAATGCTGGTATTTACTTTGTGAGACCAGTATCTACTTGGGAAGTTGGTTCTCCAACAGATGATCTTCTTGGGTTTCAATTATATAGATCTGAGGAGTATCAATACGACAAAGATGGTTTTCATCTTGGATATCCAATCGCTCAATCAGCAAAACGTGCTTTGGATCTTGCAATTAATCTTTCATAATTACTATGAATAAATTTGAAGAACTGCGTAAAGAGAGGTTGAGTGATCTTCTTCTTGATTATGTTGACGATGAGAATTATGATTCGCGTCGTGTTTATGAAGAACTTCTTGCAGAGGTTCAGTCTCTTTCTAAGTATTATGAAGAGAAGCATAAAAAAGTCTCTAGACTTTATGATCTTCTGTTGGGACATCGCCCAGTAGATCTTTAAATATACAAAATGGGCGATTAGCGTAGCGGTAGCGCGGTTCCCTTACAAGGAATAGGTCACTGGTTCGAATCCAGTATCGCCCATACAATTGAATATTTCCTGTCACCGCATTAATGCGGTTTTGATGTATAAATAAGTAGTTAAACATAATGGGACCATGAGAGTTAGATGTAAGGCGTGCAATAGGGAAATAGAAAATTATCTATCAAGACCTATTTCATGTGGTTGTGATAATATGACAACAATTGCTCAGGATAAAATCTCAGCAGTTGACTTGAGCAAAGTGGTTATGATAAACTCACCACATACCACAAAGAAGAGTGGTGTTTTATCAAATGAAGATCTTGCATATCAAGAATCAAGAAGACAACGAAAAGTTAAGAGACTTGACTTCGAAGTTCGTTGACGTTATAATTGGAGAGGGTCCGGTTGGTCGAGGACACCGCCTTGAAAGCGGCTGGGTGTTAAAGCTTCGCAGGTTCGATTCCTGTTCTCTCCGTTGTCCTTTAGGATAATTAAATGGATTCACATACTCTAGAAAATTGGAAAAAGGTTAAGGAGGCTATGGAAGCTTCTGGAAATACCAATAACATGTTCTACACAAGAGCGTGTGCAATTCTAAAGTCCGGGAAGGACCCATTAGAAAATATTCTTGATAAAAAGTTTCTGTAATTGGTAATGATCATGAATGATGGTGAGAAAAGTGAAATTCAAGAAATGATTGATAGGGCCATCGATAAAGCGATGACGAAACACAATCGAACAGCAACTTTTATTAGTTCTGTGCTTGGAACAACCGTCCTTGCGTTTTATACTCACGGATTGATTACCGTTGTAAACGCCATGAGGCACGGAATGTGATTCCCATCATCTTTCTGGTATTATTCCTTGTGATCCTCAGTATGGTCATTCATGGAATTATTGTCATGAAAGAAACTCACGGATACATCAAGTGTCCAGAGTATAAAATACACCCGGAGATGCGTGGAGTTAAAGCAGGAGAAGAATTGATTGTGATGAAGCTAGAAGATGATGACCTAAAGGAATTGCAAGATAGAATTCTAAAGCAAAAGATGGAAGAGTTGTTTGAAGAACCTTCCACTTATGAAGATGAACTTGATGATGAGGGGTATTAGTATGAAAGTTGGAATGATTGGTCTTGGTCGTATGGGTGAAGGAATGTCCCGTAGGATCATTGCCCGCTCAAAGCGACTGATGCAAGAATCTGGTGAAAATATTTCTGTGTGGGGATATCGCAGGAATTATGAGGCGGCATGTGAAGCATATGAAAATGGATATGTGAGTGGTGTCGTTACAAGTATTGAGCAACTAACAAAGGTTCTTTCTGGTGAGGAAAGATCTGTTTATATGCTGGTGGTTCCGGCAGAAACTGTGGAGGACACGCTGAATGAATTACTACCATTTTGTCGCCGTGGAGATATTATTATTGATCATGGCAATAGCAATTTTAAGGAGAGCCGCCGTAGAGCAGAAAGGCTTCATGATCAGTATGGCATCGAATATATTGACTGTGGTACTTCTGGTGGTGTGTACGGTATGGAGCGTGGATACTGTCTTATGGTTGGAGGCAGAAATTCTGCAGTCTCCTATTGTAGCCCCATCTTCAACGCGCTCGCCCCAGACATCAGTACCGCACCGCGCACCGATTATGGCTCAGATATAACTTCAGCAGAACTTGGGTGGTTGCATTGTGGCGAACCTGGGGCAGGACATTTCGTGAAAATGGTTCATAACGGAATTGAATATGGAATCATGCAAGCATACGCTGAAGGATTTAATATTCTGCATAACGCAAATCTTGGGTCGCAGTATGTCAGAGAAGGTGATGCAGAAGTTGCTCCTATGGCGGATCCGGAGAGTTATCAATATGATATTGATGTTGCTGAAGTGGCTGAGCTTTGGCGTCGCGGTAGTGTTGTTGGCAGCTGGTTACTTGACCTTACCGCTGCTGTTCTTCGCCGGGATGGTGGACTTGAATCATTCGATGGAGGGGTTTCCGACAGCGGTGAGGGTCGTTGGACTGTTTCTGCCGCTGTGGACCTTGGGGTTCCCGCTCCTGTCCTTTCTAGTGCGTTATTTGCGCGGTTTGAGAGTCGCAGGTTAGGGAATTTCGCAAATCGTGTTCTGAATGGAATGCGATACATGTTCGGAGGACATCATGTTAGATGAATAAAATTGATTTCGATAAATAGATGGAAATGATATTTAACATATCATGATGTTTAACTCTATATTACCATTGCTTAAAAAAATTATGGCAAATTTCGCTGTTCGTGTTCAAAATGTCCTTCTTGCTCTTAGAGGTGCTAATGATGGTCTTTTAGTTGAAAATGCTGAACTAAGAGAAAGACTTGCATCCGCCCTTGCAGCTGATGCTGCGGATGATGCTGCTGTTGCTGCTGCTCATGCGGAAGCTGCTGAGGCAAGATCCGCTGCTGATGCAGCCGTTGCTGAAGCAGCAAGACTTCGGGCACTTCTAGATGCTGATGCTGCAGATGATGCTGCGCTTGAAGAAATTCTACGCGCTCTTGAAGCACCAGTTGTTGAAGAAGCACCTGTTGTTGAATGAGATTTATAAAAAAATAATTGCTAAACTCTGCAGAAATGCGGAGTTTTTTTTTTCATTTACAAAACTATGTTTGGTGGACATCACGTTCGCTAAACTCCCTGTGCCGGTGGGGGAACTGTCCATTAAAACCCCCCACCTTCATGCGGGTGGATATGATGTAAGTATCGGAAAGGAGGTCACTACTCATGCATCTGGTTCAATTGTTCGTTCGGGGTGTGATGCAAAACCCAGTTTCTTTGGGGATTATGGGCACTCTATTAGTCTTTGTTCCTATTCTAGGAATTTGGGCAATTCACAAATACAACTGGCAACACTGGGCACCGCTTGATAAATATAATCATAAGTGACCAGAGAACAGAGATGCTTACTTTCAGAGAGTTTTATGAGATCTGTGAGGGAAAAAAACCTGGCGTTCCTCCACATGCAGTTCCTGGAACTTATAGTGAAGTGGATGGAGTGCAGCGTTACACTCTTCAGTCTGCTACTGCACCTGTTGGTGAGAAACCAACTAAAAAGGAAGTTAAAAAACTTGTGGTAGATCGCAGTGGCGGCAAAGCAGTCAAGCAAGAACTGAATCGCAGACAGAAGGAACTTGACAAGAAAAACAAGAAGTAGTATGATGTGAATAACGGAATGTAGCTCAGTTTGGTAGAGCACTGCTTTTGGGAAGCAGGGGCCGTAGGTTCGAATCCTATCATTCCGACCACTTAACTCTTTATCTTTTTAAATGAAAACCTATTCTGTTGACGAATTCCTTGAACGTTGGGATGAAATGATGGATCGAGTTGAAACAGGAGAGTCTATTGGAATCCTTGATGATACTGGCAAAACGGCAGTAATGGTGCCAGTAACGGATGAATTTATGCGAATACATACGGTAGACAATACTGATGCACAATAGTGCATTTATGGGGGTGTCGCATAAAGGTAAATGCGCTCTGCTTATAACGGAGTCATCCTGGTTCAAGTCCAGGCATCCCTATTGGTAGTCGTTATGCAGATAGCATAGAAAGACGCCAACCCACTATTTGCGCTGGAAAGATAAACCAGAATGCCGTAGTGGTGCTGCTCCTTTAGCAATCTGGCGAATGCACCGAACTCATAATTCGGCTAAGGTGGGTTCGATCCCCTCAAGGAGCACCTAATGCCCGTGTAGCCCAGCGGAAGAGGCAGAAGACTTAAAATCTTTTCAGGGTCGGTTCGAATCCGACCACGGGTATAGGACAGATCACAAACTGTCCCACACACTTGACTTCATTCAGTCAAGCACCTATAATAAAAAGGTAATCAATTATTAGACATGACCATCGTTTCTAAATTCAAGAAAGACCTGCAAACCCTTCGAGGTGCTGCAAACGGTGACTTTTATCTTGATGTAAAGAATCCAAAACTTTATAAAAAGGTCCGTCGTTATTATGAAAATGAAGGTGTAGTTTTTTCTGGTGATCCTTTGGATGACTATGAAATGCTCATGGAATATGTTTATCAGGACCTTGAATCTCTGGAAGTCGCATGAAACCAAAAGTTCTTCTTGAGCGTGATGGATACAGATTCGTTGAATGTGGCATCCTAGAAATCAACGGTAAACCTGATTATCGTATGCAAAAGCAGGATTATTATACGAAGCGTTGGAGAGACATTTACCTTTTTGATAATCAACTTCAATGTCTTACCGCAATGGAAGATGATCAGTATGCTCGTTGGTTGGATCCAGATAGGGTTCCCTGTTATGTAAAAGACGACTGAATCTCAAGAATGTCATGAAAAACTTAATACTGCATCGTCCAACATTTTGGCGTTATGTAGGAAATCTATTCTTAATCATTGGATATGTTATTCTTTTATGGGGAGACATCACCTTTGGTTTATGTGTTAAACTTATTGGTGGACTTTTGGTTTTACCATCTCTCTATTATCTTAAAATGTGGGATGCTTTGGCTTTGTGTGGGTTTTTCACCGCAATTGAATTGGGCAAACTTTATGATTTATTAGGACCCTAAAATGTTTATCGATCGGGATCTTTATTTAAAAATCAGAGAGGTGATGCCAACCACCTGCGTGGATTTGGTGGTGACAAATCCAAATGGTGAGTATTTACTTGTTCATAGAAAAGAAGAACCTGCAAAGGGCATGTGGTGGATTCCTGGAGGGAGAATACATAAAAACGAGTCTTGGATCGCAGCTGCCCATAGAAAATCTTTAGAGGAGTTGGGAGTTGATTTGAAGTTAGTTGGATTTACTTCCCTAGAAGAAAGTATCTTTCATGATGTCGGGTATCATACGATTAATATTACAGTTCATATGAAATATGATGGACTACATCCATTAACAATTGATTCGAATCATAATGATTATAGATGGGAACGATATATTTTAGATGGTCTTCATGAAGCAGTAGTCAATCCACTTAAAAAACTTGGATTTGACTATGAAAATAAAGTCACGGACGGACTATAACAGCACTGGTGGAGTCAAATGACCCTTAATACACACAACACACAGGAGTGAATAAATGACACCGTATCAATTGAGATTTGAAATTTTCAAGCAGACATATGATATGTTAAATGATGAATTTAGTATTGAATATGATACTGCCCGTTGTTGGAATGAAGATCCAAAAAACACTGTTAAGATGGATTATCCACAATTTCCTTCTTTGAGCGAAGTGCTGGCAAAAGCAGAAATTATCAACAACTTTGTTTCAGGTCCAACGAAATAGGTTTCTTGCTCGGTCCCCACAGGATAAGGGACATTAAATATGCCTGTTGGTGCGGATGGGATCTCTCTCCTGCCTGGTTTCCAATTACCAGTCAAAAAATTGGTGGTGGCGGGGCGCGACTAAAAACCAGATTAGAAGGAGGTTGACAAATGCCTCCTTTTTTTGTATACTAAATATGATCAGACACTATGGTTTCTATGAGTGAGTATAGGAAGACGGCACTTGTTCTTGGTGCTGGTGGTTTTATTGGAAGTCACATGGTAAAGAGACTGCGATCTGAAGGATATTGGGTTCGCGGTGTTGATATTAAGTATCCAGAATTCTCTAAATCTGAGGCAAATGAATTTATCCGTGGGGATCTGCGTGATGTTTCATTTGTTGAGAAGTGTGTTCAGTTTAAGGGATATCTGGGAAATTTTTATAACTTTGTTCCTGGAAAATATGTTGATACTTTTGATGAAATTTATCAGTTTGCTGCCGATATGGGTGGCGCTGGATTTGTATTTAGTGGCGAAAACGATGCTGAAATTATGCATAATTCTTGCTCAATCAATCTAAACGTTCTTGAGTGTGTTCGTGACTTGAATTCTCATAAAGACGTAAACAAGACCAAAGTTTTCTATTCTTCCTCTGCATGTGCTTATCCCGAGCATAATCAATTAGATCCTGCGAATCCGGATTGTAGAGAAGAGACTGCGTATCCTGCTGCACCTGATTCTGAGTATGGATGGGAAAAACTATTCTCCGAGCGTATGTATTTCGCTTATCATAGAAATCACGGCATTCCTGTGCGTGTTGCCCGATATCACAACATCTTTGGTCCAGAGGGGACCTGGCGAGGGGGGCGCGAGAAGGCACCTGCTGCCATCTGTAGGAAGGTTGCCTATCTGCCCGACTGTGGCGGCGCTATTGAGGTCTGGGGGGATGGTGAGCAGACTCGTTCATTCCTATATGTTGATGAGTGCGTAGAGGCAACTCGTAGACTGGTTGATTCTGATTTCATTGGTCCAGTGAATATCGGATCCGAAGAGATGGTGACAATTAACCAATTGGTCGATATTGCCGCAAGAGTTTCTGGAAAGGTGGTAAGTAAAATGCATATACTTAACGCACCTCTTGGAGTTCGTGGTAGGAATTCCAACAACGATCTAATTCGTGAGAAACTGGGATGGGATTACTCTCAGACACTGGAAGAGGGAATTCGTAGAACTTATAATTGGATTTCTGAGCAAACTAAAAAAGTTTTGGGTTGATATGAAAATTACTGTATTAGGATCTGCTGGGCAGATTGGTGCATATCTTGTTGAGTATCTGCGTAAAAAGGGGCATTATGTTTATGAGTTTGATCTTGTAAACAATCCCCATGAGGACCTTAGGATGATTCCAAATCCTCTTTTGGAAGAGAGGATTATGAATTCTGATTTCGTATTCTTTCTGGCATTTGACGTTGGCGGTTCTCGATATTTGAAGAAGTATCAGCATACATTTCAATTCATCGACAATAACACTCGTATGATGGCAAATGTATTTGGACTTCTTGAAAAATATAAGAAAAGGTTTGTATTCGCTTCATCTCAGATGAGTAATATGAGTTACTCTCCATATGGAGTCATGAAGAGAGTTGGTGAACTTTATACAACTAATCTTAAGGGTCTGACTGTTAAGTTTTGGAATGTATATGGTATTGAAAAGGATCTCGAAAAATCTCATGTAATTACCGATTTCATCCGTAGGGGATTTGAGGAGCGTCAGTTTGAAATGATGACCGATGGAACAGAGGAACGTCAGTTTTTATATGCTGAGGATTGTTGCGAAGGTCTAGAAACAATCATGGAAAATTATACTGACTTTAAACCGGAAGACCCTCTTCACATCACATCATTCAGATCTACCTCCATCAAAGAAATTGCTGAACTTATTCAGGGGCAATTCAATTTGATTGGATACTATGATGTTAAGATCAAACCTGGAATCGCTAAAGATAGTGTTCAAATGGACAAGAGGAATGAGGCAGACACTTATATAACTGGTTGGTGGTTGCCAAAAACTTCAATTGATAAGGGCATTGCAAAAGTCTTTGAGGAAATGAAACATGCTTGGATTTAATAATATTGGGCGAATGGGACGTTTGGGAAATCAAATGTTTCAATACGCTGCTCTGAAAGGAATTGCAGCACATCGCGGATTTGATTATACGATTCCATCATACGACCCAAATCTTCAGATTGATAATTATGGTCTACTTGAGGCATTTGAACTTACCACAAATAGAAATGTTGCATGGTTGAGAAATCAAAATGCTGTTCAAGAAAGGTATTATCATTTCGATCAGGAATTGTTTGATAATTGTCCAGATGATGTAAATATCAATGGTTTCTTTCAATCTGAAAAATACTTCAAGCATGTTGAAGAAGATCTTCGTAAGGACTTTGTTTTCCGGAGTGAATGGTTGGAACCATGTAAGGAATTTATGAGTGAGTTTGAGGGGCAAGAGGTTGCCTTCCTTCATGTTCGTCGGGGAGATCCCAACCTTGCTGATAAGCGGGGATTTAAATGGGCATATGTTAATATTCAAGATCAGCATCCTGTTCAACCGCTTGAATATTATGAGGAAGCATTAAGTAGATTTCCTGAAGACATGCCAATTATCGTATTTTCTGATGCAATTGATTGGTGCAAAGAGCAGGAATTCTTTGCTCCCGATAGATTCTTCTTCTCAGAACCTGAGCATGTTTATGAAGACGGTGCTTTGGTTCCTTATGTGGATCTGTGCTTGATGTCTTTGTGTGATCATGCTATAATTGCTAATAGCAGTATGAGTTGGTGGGGAGCATGGTTGATCTCTAATCCAAATAAGAAAGTTATTGCACCAAAAATGTGGTTTGGTCCTGCGTATGCAGATAAGGACACTAAAGATTTAATACCAACTGAGTGGGAGAGAATTTAATGAGTTATTGTGAATGGAATGTCCCAGAGCAGGACATTACAGATTATCTAAGTTCATGTAAAAGATTCTGTAGGAATGATGTAGAATTTGATAATTTTAAACGCGATAGAGCATATCGTGTGATTTTGGAGCACACTACTCAAGAAGGTGGACAAATCTTCATTAATCAAATGAAGAATGCGACAATCATTACTGAAGAACAACTCCAAAACATTAAGCAGAATGATCTTTATGGCAATCCAGAACTTTTTTCATATGATGTATTTGGAGAGATTTCGCCATCTACATTGAGATATGTAAAGAACTCTTTGGATATTCTTGATTTTGTTGGCGATGATGTTAGTGATATTGAGAATATTGTTGAAATTGGCGGGGGGTATGGTGGACTTTGTAGAGTGTTGAGTTCTTTCGTTGACTTTGAGAATTATGTGCTGATTGATCTTCCGGAAGTAAATCAACTTTCAGGGAAATACCTTGGAAAATTTTCTGACCTTGAAGGAAGAGTGTCTCAACTATCTTGCTTTGAACTTGAAGAAATTGTTGGTGCTGATCTTGTGGTCAGTAATTATGCGTTTTCGGAGTGTAGTGAAGAGATTCAAATGCATTATTATAATGATGTGATTGTTAATGCCAATAGATTTTATATGGCATATAACAATTTCACGCATGGGAATATGAATTCTGATAGATTTATTGAGGTTGCATCTAAAGATTTTGAAATTGTAGTCGAGGATGATCGTTGCCCAACAGGCGCACCGAACGTTCTTCTTTATGGAGTTAGGAGGTAATCTTGTGCATCTAGTATATTCAAAAGTACAAGAAGATAGGCTTCTTCATTTAATTAATCGGTTTGATGAAATTACCGAAAGAACTAATGTCGCTCCTGATAATGAGTTTCTTCAATTAGCAACTTTGAGAATGGATGCGGGAAAAACATTTCGCCCTCACAGACACATTTGGAAAACTGTTCCTGGGGTTGATAAAGTGATCGCTCAAGAGTCTTGGGTAGTGATCCAAGGATCTGTAAGAGTTCATATGTATGATCTTGATGATCAACTTCTTGAAAGTCACATTCTAAATCGTGGAGATTGCTCCATGACATTTGAGGGTGGACATACATATGATATTCTGGAAGATGATACTGTTGTATATGAATACAAAACAGGACCATATCAAGGAATTGAGTTTGACAAGGTATTTTTAAATGAAATTAGGTGAAGATGTATACATAAATGAATATGTAAATATCACAAGACCAGAACTTGTTGAAATTGGAAATCATGTCGCAATTGATTTTGGATTTGTATGTACTACTGGTCTAAGAATAGGTGATTATGTGCATATATCTCCACACGTATCGGTAATTGGTGGAAAGAAGACATCATTAAATATTGAGAGTTTTTGTTTCATATCAACTGGTGCAAGAATGATATGTGGTTCTGATCTTTTTCAGGGAGATGGTTTGATTGGTCCTATGATTCCAGACATGTATAAAGATAGTCAAATTTTAGAACCAATAAACTTGCGAAGATTCTCTGGAGTTTGTGCAAATTCTGTTGTTATGTCTGGAGTAACTATGGGAGAGGGATCCGTTCTGGGAGCAAATTCATTTCTTAAAGAAAATACAGAACCTTGGACAATCTATGCCGGAAGTCCAGCTAGACCGATAAAATCACGAAAAAGTATACAAATGATTCAATATGCACGGGAGTTAGGTTATGAGTTTTGATCCAGTTACAGAATTGGAGCAAAGAGTTGCAGAATTTTTTGGTGCTCCATATGCTCTAGCAGTTGATTCTTGCACTCATGCTTTGGAACTTTGTCTGAGGTATGAGGGATATAGTAAGGTCACTGTTCCCCCCAGAACTTACATTTCAGTTCCGTTTCTCCCTATGAAACTTGGAATTGAGTGGGAATGGCGTGAGGACAATTGGAAAGACTATTATTACCTTGGGCATACTAATATTATTGATGCTGCAGTTCTTTGGCAAAGGAATAGTTACATTCCCGGCACGTATATGTGCCTGAGTTTCCAATTTCAGAAGCATCTGAGTCTTGGTAGGGGTGGTATGATTCTTTTGGATAATGAAGAAACAAGACAATATTTGGAACCTTTCTCATATGATGGTAGAATGAGGGGAACGCCCTGGAGACAGCAGGATATTAAGATGATGGGACATCATTATTATATGACCCCCGAAACTGCCGAATTGGGTTTGCAGAAATTGCCAGCAGCGATTGCAACAGAACCTAGACGATGGGACATTTCCGATTATCCAGATCTAAGAAACATGGAGGTATTTAAGTGAAAAGAGCATTGATTACTGGAATTACCGGACAAGATGGATCATATCTTGCTGAGTATCTTTTGGATCTTGGATATGAAGTTCACGGTATTGTTCGTCGTCAATCTGTGGCAGAAAATCAAAGTTCACGCCTTCAAGAGATTGATCAGCATATAACAAGGCATTATGGTGATCTTTTAGATGAGCATTCTTTGTATAGTGTTATAAAAAAGGTTCAACCAGATGAGATCTATAATCTCGCTGCGATGAGTCATGTGCGAGTTAGTTTTGATGTTCCATCCTTTACGATCAAAACAAATTCTCTTGGTGTTTTGAATATACTTGAAGCATATCGTAATGTTGTACCAGAGGCAAAGTTTTATCAGGCAAGTTCATCTGAAATGTTCGGCAATTCAGTTGATGAAGATGGATGCCAACGATTGACGACTGTGATGAATCCCGTAAGTCCTTATGGATGTTCTAAGGTGATGGGATATAATCTTACACGTCACTATCGGAATGCATATAAACTTCATGCATGTAATGGCATTCTGTTTAATCACGAATCTCCGCGTAGGGGGACAAACTTTGTAACTCATAAAGTTGTAAAGGGTGCCGTTGAGATTAAGAAAGGTCTTCGTGATAAACTGGAAATGGGGAATATGGATTCCAGTCGTGATTGGGGACATTCTTATGATTATGTTCGTGCTATGCATCTCCTTCTGAATCATGAGATTCCTAGGGATTGGATTGTTGCAACTGGAGAAACTAGAACAGTTAGAGAGTTGTGTGATTATGTGTTTACTTCCTTGGGACTCAATTATCAGGATCATGTTGTTCAGAATCCAATTTATATGAGAGCGGAAGAACTTAAGTATCTTCGCGGCGATTCTCATGAAATTCGTGAGACTCTTGGATGGGAACCAAAGTATACTTTCAATAGTATGATTGATGAAATGATCGAGGTGTGGCTAAATAAGGTGTAGTCATCACCACTAAGGATGAATATTCTACTCGATGTTGGAGCAGCGGGTATATTCAGCAAAGTGATGTTTGCCATTCAGAATTTAGTAAAATACAACCCACAAAATGCATATGTAAATTGCATAGACGACAATACTACTGTAATTTATAAAAATCCGTTTGATTATGTGTTTGTTCAACCTAAGGTTGATGGCACATATCAACGGTATTTTGCGCAAGGAATGGGCTCTTATACACACAGAAATAGAATTGAAGATTCGTCACTATTTCAATCGTATAAAAATCAAGCACAAAAATTGATCTTTACCGAAGATTTGAATAGGTTGATTCACGATCATAGGAATCTAGTATTTCACAATACAATTGGTGTTCATATCAGACTAACCGACATGAACGTGCTTCATAAAATATATGGAGTATATAATATCGATCACTATTTACACCTATCAGAATCTTTGCTATTAAAAACGGATGCTAATCTATTTGTAGCATCTGATAATAATGAATCGTTGTATAGATTCAAGAGTGAATTTGGCGAAAGAGTTGGATATGTGCCAAATATGTTGCGGTGTGAATATGATAATGGCAATTCCACACAACTTCAGTATGACCATATCCATAGAAAAAGATTTTGGTTAGAGGCATTTTTGGAAATGCGTCTTTTAAGTAGATGTAATACCATTGTCTGCAGAACGTCTAATCTTCCAAATGTGGCAAAGATCTTTTCCAAAAAGAAGCAAAATTACATTTGGTTGCCGCAGTTGCCGACATGGGATTGGAAGGAAAAGAGAAGACCTAGATAAAGATCTTATCAATAAATAATTATCGTTAAACATCCTAAGCATATGAATATTATACTCGATATAGATGCGGGTGGAGTATTCAGTAAATTGATGTTTGTGGTTCAAAATTTATCAAATTTAACATACGATAATGCCTATTTGAATTGCGTTGATAGCAGAGCAAATTGTTTTGGGAATCCATTTGATTATGTTTTTCAACAACCAAGTTTTGATTGGGATGAGTGTGAAAGAATTGTTGCAAGAGGGTATTGCACACATACCCATTTAGATCCTATAGAAAATGCATTTTTATTTGGAAAATATAAAGACATTATTAAACAATATCCCTTTACTGATGAGATGCAAAATTACATAGATCAGTATAAGAATCTCATTTCTACCCCAACAATAGGGATTCATGTTAGAATGACTGATATGCATATTGAGCATCCGAAGCATGGGATATATACGATCGATCATTATCTGAAAATAGTGGAATACTATAGTTCATTAACTGAATGGGAGGATTCAAATATATTTGTTGCATCGGATAATAAAGAAAGCATCTATAGATTCGTTGATAAATTTGGAGATAGAGTTCGATACGTTGATAATTTGATGAGGGCAGAGAGTGCGAATGAGAATAGTATTAAAATGCAACTTTTAAATTTCCCAACAAAAAAATGGTGGATGGAAGCATTTTTAGAAATGTATCTTTTGAGTATGTGTAATTTGCTTATTTGCAGATCTTCTAATCTGACAAATGTATCAAAGATTTATTCAAATGGAACTCAAGAGTGGGTTTGGATGCCTCCGGACGGTGCAATTTTTTGGCAGGAACTTTTTGCGTATAATTAAGTAATAAACTATAGAGTTTGATTATGATTGGATTTGATGAACTTGGGAGAAAGGGGTGGTTGGGAAATACCATGTTTCAATATGCAGCTCTAAAGGGAATTGCGGCATATCATGGATATACTTATTGTGTGCCACCAAATGACAATACCAGAGTGTCGAATTACTTACTGCATGATGTTTTTAAACTTCATGACGTAAACCATCTTGGATATATTGGACATCCGACATATAAGCACAGAACGTCAGATGATCCTTGTCATTCCACAACATTTTATTTTAATCAAGAGTTTATGAATGAGTGTCCGGATGGAGTAAGTATTTGTGGATTCTTTCAATCTGAGAAATGGTTTAAGCATATAGAAGATGATGTTCGCAGAGATTTTGAATTCGTAGATGAAATTTTTGATGAATGCAAGTCGTTAATTGATACTTTTGATGTTGCTCCAATATTTCTTCATGTTAGACGTGGTGATTATGTAAAACGACCGCAATATCATTATAATTTGGCACTGGATTATTTTAGTGATGCATTAACTCACTTTGATGAAGATATTCCGGTTTTGATATTTTCTGATGACATTGATTGGTGCAAACAACAAAGAGCGTTTGAACCTGATAGGTTTTACTTTTCTGAAACGGATGATAGAATGCCAATAAATTCTTGGTTGACAAATCAGGGGTATGAGCAAAGTGCATTAATTCCATATAATGACCTATGCTTGATGTCTTTGTGTAATGGTGGTATAATTAGTAATAGTTCATTTAGTTGGTGGGGTGCTTGGCTGCAGAGAAATAGGACAAGACCTATTGTATGCCCAAATAAAGATAAGTGGGGTGGGCCACTAAACACTCTTGATCATTCAGATGTATGTCCCGATTCTTGGATTAAATTGTAATGAAAATATTAATCACCGGTCATAAAGGATTTGTAGGAAAATACTTTATGATGAAGTATGCAGATCATGACATTGTTGGAGTTGACTTAAAAGAAGGAAATGACTGCAGAGACTTTTTCAAAACTTCCGACGACAAGTTTGATCTAGTGGTTCATCTTGCGGCAATTGTTGGCGGAAGGCAGACTATAGATAAAGATCCACTATCAGTCGCGACAGACCTATCAATTGATTCTGAGATGTGCAACTGGGCCCTCAGAACAAAACCTGGGAGAATAGTATACTTCTCATCCTCTGCTGCATATCCAACTAAACTTCAAGTTGGAAAGTATCATTTGAATGAGTGTGATATTGATCTTTCTAACGTAAGTAACCCAGACATGACTTATGGATGGGCAAAACTTACTGGAGAATTTTTATTGCAGTTTCTGAGTGCTGAGGGAATTAAGACTCACGTATTCAGACCTTTTAGTGGATATGGCACTGATCAGGATTTGGATTATCCATTTCCATCCTATATTGCTAGAGCAGATAGGTTGATGGACCCGTTTGATATTTGGGGCGATGGTAATCAGGTTCGGGATTTTATTCACATTCGTGATATTGTTGATGCAGTTGATGATGCAATTAAGTTGGACATTACAGTTCCTGTAAATCTTGGATCTGGAGTGGCAACATCATTCAACGAACTGTGTAATCTTGTTTGCAATATTCGTGGTTATTCTCCAGAAGTAAATCATATTTTGGATGCTCCAGTGGGAGTTCAATATAGAGTATCTAATAATAGCAGAATGTTGAGTTTTTATACGCCAAAGATTTCTTTGGAGGAAGGCATTAGAATGGCATTAAGAGGAGAGATTTGATTGTGAAAATTTGTATTCTTACTATTGCAACTAATAAGTATTTGCAATTTGTTGAAAAACTCTATGATGATATTGCAGAGAAGTTTATTCCGGAAGCAGAAATAAATTGTTTGCTTTTTACAGATCATGAAATTGAAGAGACATCTGATAATGTTCGTGTTCATTATATCGATCATGAACCTTGGCCGATGCCAACTCTAAAAAGGTATAATTACTTTGTGAAAGAAAGGGATTATATTCTTCAGCATGATTATTGCTTCTATTTTGATGCCGATATGAGGATTGATAATCCAGTTGGCACTGAAGTTCTTGCTGATGGTGTGGTTGCAACTCAGCATCCATATCAATCATTCCACAGCATCCTGGATATGTCTTATGATAGAAATCCAAAGTCTCTTGCATACGTTGCTCCTGGCCAGGGGGAGACATATTACGCTGGTGGATTTAATGGCGGAAGAACTAAAGAGTTTATCGAAATGTCAGAGGTGATTGCTGATCGAGTGAATAAGGATCTTGAGAATGGTGTCGTTGCCCTCTGGCATGATGAGTCTCATATGAATCGTTATTTAATTGACAATCCTCCAGCAAAAAGTCTAACCCCATCATACTGCTGGGCAGAGGAGTTCTATAACAATCCAAATTATCCATATGAACCAAAGATCATCGCACTTCAGAAGAATCATAAGGAATTGAGAACATGAAATTGAAATTGACAGAACTGCCAGTTCTCTATATCAATCTTGATAGAGATGTTGAGCGTAGACGGAGGATGGAAGATCTTCTGGATGCGTTGAATTTTAAAAATGTAACTAGGGTTGTTGCAACTGAAACTGAAATTGGTAAGGTTGGATGTGCTATTTCTCATGCTGAAGCACTTGGTATGATTGAACCACCATTCATTTTATTGGAAGACGATTGTATTCCACTCTCATTTTATGATGAGATTGAGATTCCAGATGATGCTGATGCGCTATACCTTGGAGTGTCTTCCTGGGGAAGAATGAATTCTCATTCTGGACCATTCAATCAATATGAGAGGATTGACAGGAACCTGCTTAGGATCTATAATATGGTTGGTGCACATGCCATTCTATACCTTTCAAAGGATTATACATCACTCTGCAAGAGAATTGCGGAGCATGGGTATAAAATTGAAGATCATCATGATATAGGATTTGCTGAGGTTCAAAAATATTTTAATGTATACTCTGTTGACGATCCGATGTTCTTCCAGACAAGTTCTCTGGAAGCAACTAATCAGAAATTGACTTCATATCCTACTGATGAATGTTTTATGTTCAATAAAAGATACTGGCTGCCGTTGAGGACAAATTGATGGAACAGAAATTAAAAACATTAGTCACTGGTGGATGTGGATTTATAGGATCAAATCTTGTAGATCTATTGGTGGATAGTGGACACGAAGTTGTTGTTATAGACAATCTTTCTTCCAAGGGAACTCCGCATTTCAATAAAAATGCAACATATGTTATAGAGGATCTTACTGAGTATGATAAGGTTCAACACTTATTTGAAGGTGTTGACTGTGTTTATCATATGGCATCCGAGGTTTCTATTCAATATTGCGTTGAATATCCAAATGAGTCGATGCGCAATAACGTTCTATCGACAACAAATGCCCTAGAGGCATCACGTAGTCATGGGGTAAAACGGTTTGTATTCTCTTCAACTTCAGCAGTTTACGGGAACAGTCTTTTCCTTCCCAGCATAGAAACAAACACTGCAGATTGCTTTAATACATATTCCATCTCCAAATATACTGGAGAGCAGTTGTGTAAAATGTATTATGAACTATACGGAATGGAAACAATCACCTTCCGTTATTTTAACGTATATGGAAATCGTCAACCATCTCAGGGTCAATATGCTCCGGTGATGGGAATTTTTAGGAGACAGAAAGAAGAGGGTAAACCATTAACAATTGTTGGAGAGGGATTCCAGACAAGGGATTTTGTAAATGTAGTTGATGTTGTTAGAGCAAATCTTCAGGCGGCGACTGTTAGTTTATGCAAGTATGGCGGCGTTTATAATGTTGGAACTGGAGAATCCATAGCGATCGAGCATATTGCCAGAATGATTTCTGATTATCAAATTCACCTTCCCCCAAGACTTGGTGAAGTGTTGCATTCTAGGGCAGACATTACTAAAATTAAAAAGGAGTTTGGTTGGGAACCTACTATTAGATTGGGAGATTGGTTGAGTGAAAACATTTAAAAAGGCAGTTGTGTGGGGACACAAGATTGGAACGCACACACATTCTTATGTTCATTTTGGATACTGGAGAGCTCTTCAGGAACTTGGATATGAGACAGAGTGGTTTGATAATAATGATGATGTGAGTGGGGTTGATTTTTCGGATACGGTTTTTATTACCGAAACTAACGTGAGTCAAAAAATGCCAATCCGAGATGATTGTGTATACTTTGATCACTTCTCAGATAGGCCATTTGAATTAACTTCCAATTTCACAGAGGCAAGGATTGCCCATCCACATTATTATAATTTTGTGTTCTTTTCGGATCGTTGGGTTCCTGAGTGGGAAATTAAGTGGCCACATGATATGGAAGTGGCATATCTTGCTCAACACCATTATTATCATGAGTACACAAAAACATTAACTACAATGTGGGCAACTGATCTACTCCCATCGGAGATTGATCAGATTGAACCCAAATTATTTGATGAGAACGCTGAGCATATCTTTTTCGTTGGAACACCTCAGGGGGCAAATATCAAGAGATTTGAGCAAATTTGCAATTCCCACAATAAGCACTTTATGAATGTTGGCGGATGGAATGCAATCAATGCAAATGTTGAGTATGATATCAATCTCAACATTGATCTGGTTAGACAATCATTTATTTCAGTTGACATTCGGGATGAACCTCATCTAAGAATGGGTCGTTATTATCCTTGTAGACTATTCAAAAATATCAGTTATGGAAGATGGACGGGATCAAATCATGAAGGGATTGAAGACGTTTTTGGACCACACTTCACTTGTCATTCAGATCTGGAGGTACTCTACGATCGTCTTGTAGAAGACTCTAGAAATTGCACAGAAGCAAAATTGCGTGATGCGATGAACTTTGTTCGCGACCATCACACATATGTAAATCGAATTCAAGATATGTTTAGAGTATTATGAGGGTTTTGCATCTATCGCATCATTATGGATGCCTTAAGGATCATCAGTATATTGCTCATGAATTGGGATTTGAAATAGAATCTCAATTTTCTCATTGGGATGAGAGACTTCCATATGATTCGTATAGGATGAGTGAAGATCTTGCCAATCAAATTTGGGAAGATCACAAAGACTACTTTAATCAGTTTGATTATGTGATCACCAGCGACACGGCACCCATTTCTAGAATCTTCCTGCAGAATTTTGATGAATTTCGTGGAAGATTGAACATTTGGGTGTCAAATCGATTTGACTATGAGATGAATGGTGATGTTGGATATTACAATCTCTTTCGCGGCGCTTTAGAACTGGATAGAGTTAAGATTATTCCATACACCGAATTTGAAAGAGTATGGATGCAGCAGTTTAATATTTACTGTGAGCATGAAACAATTAGACCTATCGGAAAGACCATAGCAAATCCACTGTCCGAAAAGGATGTTTATGAAAATCTAGTTGGATTTAGTGGCGATCATCATAACGATTTAATCGACAAAGGTATTTGTGGGGATGTGTTAGTTTCCCGATACCACAATGATAATATCTTTCAAGATAGTAGAGAGATATGTGAGGATCAGGGTCTAATTGCTGCTCATGCAAAATATCGGGGAGCAGAGGAGTTAAGGGTTCTATCTAAAAACTTTTCTTGCTTTTTGATGCATCCGGATGCATATTCAAAATTTACTGCATTTGAATTGATGCAACTTGAAATGCCCGTTATTTTGCCAAGCGAAGAACTTTTCTTCAGCATGTCTAGAATGCCTAGATACTTCTTCAGCACAGGAGTAACATCAGATACTGTTCAATTTGTTGAATGGTATAATGAATACTATTCACAATATGCGGTTTATTTTGATGACCACTCTCAAATCAAGGAATGTGTGGACATCGTAAAGGAGAATAAAGAGGAGATCTGTGCTATAATGAGAGAATGCTCTGAACAACACACAACCAAAACCTTAGATCAATGGAGAAAAGTATATGACATCTGATGCCCTTGAACGTTACAAGCATTATATGGACAACTGCATGTCCGGATATTATTCTGATGAAGAAATTATTGGATACTTTGATAGACTTCCAGAATTAAGATATGATACATTTAAGTATTGTTGGGATAAATTTTTGAAGAATAAGTTCAAACTCATTGTTGAAATGGGAACATCTAGAAGTTTTGTGGATGGTAAGTATCCTGGATGCAATGAGGATGATCCAAAGTATTGGCAACCAGAAAATCCGGATGTTTGGGATTGGAGTGCTGGATGTTTTACTAGAGTTTTTGGTGAGTTGATTCAGGGAACAGACATTGAGTTAATTTCTATCGATCTTGATGCGAGGCATATCAAGAGATCTCAGACTATGGTTAATGGTCTAGAGAATATTGAATATTATCATATGAGTTCCGAAGAATTTCTTGAATCTGGTGAGGGGCAGATTGATTTCCTTTACATTGATACAGGAGACATGACTCCAATTGAGCATACCGCTGCATTGCAATTGCGCGAAGCTAAGATTATTGTAGAACGTGATCTGATTAGTGAAAATGGAATTATACTGATAGATGATGTTCGTAATGTTCAGGCACAAAGGCAAGACGAAAAGAGTGAGTATGGAAAGGCAAAATACTCAATTCCATACTTTCTGGAGAATGGTTTCTATATTGCCAAAGATGAGTATCAGGTTGTTTTGAGGAAGAATTGATGTTTAAGATTTTTACGGCGGCGGTAAATAATCCATTTTTCTTGCTTGTTCAAGCAGTTAATTTTCAGAGATTTCTAAAGTGTGAGTATGAATTCTGTGTTCTGGATGATGCAAAGCAAGAGGAGGTGATCTTTGGACTGCAGGACATTGCTAGAGATCAGCATGTAAAATATATTTCATATCCCTATAGAAATCCTACAGTAGGATCGCCATCTACCGACAGTGTAATTCAATGGGCGTGGGATAATATTATCACCAAGGAATGTCAAGATGACTTGGTATTCTTTTTGGATTCTGATATGTTTTTGATGGAGGATTTTGATCCATATGAGTTTATGGGTGATTATCCTATTTCTGCCAGTCTTTCGCAGAGAGGGCATGTTAGATATATCTGGAATGGAATCATGTTCTTTGACATGAAACAAGTATTAAAAATGAAGGGCAATCTAAACTTCAATCTTGGCAATATTGAGGGGGAAATGTGTGATAGTGGTGGGCATACTTATCATTTCCTTAAGGAAAATAATGTTTGTGTGAAAGAATTGGAACCTACTTTTGGAGGACTTTATAGGGGAATAGAATTACTAAATATGGAGCATTTTATTGATGGAAAGTTCCTTCACTTTAGAGGGGGATCTCTATGGGACGGAAAAGTAGACCTATATAATCAGAAGATGAAAGTTCTTGATACTATTCTTAAGACCCTGTGAACAATATTATGGATAAAAATAAATCAGTTTACAAATTGCGTAATTTTGGTCCCATTTATTTGATCAATCTTGATGGTCAACCAGATCGTTGGGAATATATGGAGGATCAGTTTAAGTATTGGGAACTTGATAATTACACTCGTATTTCTGCTTACGATGGTCGGGAAGACGATCTTAGTGATATTATCAAGGGTAGATATCCAGAAGCAGTATCTTCTGGCGAAATTGGATGTGTAACTTCCCATCTAAAGGCAATTAAGCATTGGTATGAAACTTCTAATAGTCCATATGCAATCATTATGGAAGATGATTGTAATATTGACATCGCTAGATATTGGAACTTTACTTGGACTGATGTGATTTCTAGAGTCCCTTATGATTGGGATGTTTTGCAGTTGGCAATTATTTGCACTGGAGATCTGCACGTTCATTTGCATAAGAGATTTGTGAACGATTTCTCCACGGCATGTTATGCAATTACCAGACATCATGCAGAAAAGATGCTTAGACTTCATGTTCGTGGTGATAAGTATAAGCTTGATAATGGGGTAAAACCAAGGGCAGTGGCTGATGACTTGCTTTATAATTCGGGAAATACTTATAGTATGCCACTTTTTCTCTATAAGATAGAGTTGGGATCTTCTATTCATCCGGAGCATATTAATGCATTTCATAGACAATCGCATGATGGATTGTTGGATTTTTGGACCCAAATGGGTGCTCAGACGGACATTTCTAAACTTATGGATTACAATCCATTCTTGGGACGTGTTACGGAACCATCGACTAATGCCTAACTTAGTTAAATAGTTAGGTCCAGTATTAATAGAAGGAGCGTATATGATTAACAAATTTTTTGCTGGTTTTGCTATTATTGCATTTACCACTCCCGTATTTGCTGCTGACCCAACAATGGTAAATCCTCAGATTACAGATGCAGTTTCTCCAGCACCTGCACCGGCAGATGTTGAGAGGGGTCTGCGTGGTTCTTATGCTGGGGCTGGAGTTGCAATTGGAGTTAATGGTCAGGGAGCTGCCCCATCTGTTATAGGAAGACTTGATCTTCGTGAACTGGATGTAAAGGCGCCAATTTCTTTTCGTCCTCAAATTACATTCTCAGATTATTCCGAGGCTGCTTTTGGTCTGACATATGATTTTGCTATGGATGAAAGGGTTAATGTTTATGTTGGTGGTGGTGCTGCTTTCCGCGAGGCTGGTCCTAGTTTATGGGGTTGGCGTCCTGAGAGGGGTATTCTTACCCGTAGAAATGCCACCGTTGGATATATTCAAGGTGGGGTTGAGAAACAAATTGATAAGAATGTTGTTCTTTTCGCAGATCTTAAGTATGGACTTGGTAATGGATCTACTCTTGTCCCAACTGTGGGTGCTGCATGGCGTTTCTGATCTAATATAGATATTATGGGGGGTAATCACCCCCTTTTTTTTATTCTTTGGAGAACTTGAATGGTGAACTGCGAAATTAAAGATATTGGTCTGGCTGAACTTGGTAGACAGCGCATTGAATGGGCTGCAAGAGAGATGCCAGTTCTTAAGAGTATTCGTGAACGATTTGCAGAAGAACGGCCCTTGGAAGGAATTCGCTTAGTATCCTGCAATCACGTAACTACAGAAACTGCTCAACTTTGCATGGCACTTAAAGATGCTGGAGCAGATTCGATTCTAATTGCAAGTAACCCTTTGTCAACTCAGGATGATGTTGCTGCAGCACTTGTTGAGTATGGCATCCCGGTTTATGCAATCAAAGGAGAGGATAATGAGACTTACTTGAGGCATGTTCAGATTGCCCTAGATCATCGCCCACAAATTATTATTGATGATGGATCTGATGTTGTTGCAACTTTAGTCAAAGATCGTCCAGAGCAAATCGATGATCTAATTGGAACCACAGAGGAAACTACTACTGGAATTGTTCGTCTTCGTGCAATGATGAATGACGGGGTTCTTAAGCATCCTGCAATTAACGTAAATGATTCACAGACCAAGCATTTCTTTGATAATCGTTATGGGACTGGTCAATCAACTTTAGATGGAATTGTTCGCGCTACTAACATTCTCCTTGCAGGAAAGACGGTTGTTGTTGT
>Ga0129333_10000005_pt1 | contig 131409 bp, 81 predicted proteins | sample CPB6_08_DNA_FD_94474 | JGI IMG/M metagenome (GOLD analysis project Ga0129333, IMG submission 94474) | Freshwater to marine salinity gradient microbial communities from Chesapeake Bay, USA - CPBay_Sum_0.6_0.8_DNA | ecosystem: Environmental > Aquatic > Marine > Coastal | place: USA: Chesapeake... | reverse complement strand
GTTTTCTTTGGTGTACATAATGTTATTATTTTCTGGAAAGTTTTTATCAAAATGTTTCTTTTCAATTAACATAGGGATAGTATTATCACCAGACAATAGCATTTTAACAATTTCATCATAAGAAATATGATCTAGTCTTTCATTTCCAAAGTTATTTATAAATATATTATTATTTTGAATATTATTTTGTGTTTGAATATTATTTTGTGTTTGGTAAATAATGTTTTGAGGATTAGGTTCTCTAGCATGAATAATACTTCTAGCTTTACAATTGTTAGCCTTAATATGTCTTGCTTTATTATGTCTATTTGTGAAGGATATCATGCATTTCGGACAAGTTAATTCATCTATTCCTTTACAATTTTCTTCATGTGATTCTAAATATCTTTTTGAATTATACTTTTTATTGCATTTTTTGCAAAAATATCTAGGGATAACATTTTCACCATTTGGGATAACATTTTCACCATTTGGGATAACATTTTCACCGATAGGGATAACATTTTCACCATTTGGGGTAACATTTTGTCCATTTTCTGGGATTGTCAAAATATCTATATTTGCTTTATGTTTTACATTGATATGCCGTGAATAATTGAATTTTCTGTCTGTAAAATAATTACAATGCTCGCATTTATACATGTTTAAAAATGAGCAGTGCTCTTTATTACCTAGTATAATAAGATATTTTAAATTTTAAATACTCTTAACCAGACCATATTTTTGCTCATTTACCCCCCTCTCTCCCCCCCCCTCTTATTTTTTGGACTTAAAAATTGAAAAGTTTTTCAAAATAAAAATTTATGTATTTTTAATTATATCATTAACCATATTATAAATTTCTTTGTACTTTTCATCATCCTTATGATATATCTTCATTAATTTATGTTTTATAAAATCTAGTACTTCTTCATCTTCTATGTCTTCTGTTAAACAAATCTTATTATCACTACAAAATAATAATAAGTATCCTGAATTGTCTTTTATAAGTTTTGAAGAAACCAATGATATGTTCTTTTCTTTCCAAGAATTATTTTCCATCACTTTACATTTGTTTTCTTTGGTATACATAATGTTATTATTTTCTGGAAAGTTTTTATCAAAATGTTTCTTTTCAATCAACATAGGAATAGTATTATCACCAGACAATAGCATTTTAACAATTTCATCATAAGAGATATGATCTAACCTTTCACTTCCAAAGTTATTTATAAATATATTATTATTTTGAATATTATTTTGTGTTTGAATATTATTTTGTGTTTGATAAATAATATTTTGAGGATTGGGTTCTCTGGCATGAATAATACTTCTGGCTTTACAATTGTTAGCCTTAATATGTCTTGATTTATGTTTTCTAGACGTAAAAGAAATCATACATTTTGAACATGTTAGAACATCAACTCCTTTACATTTTGCTTCGTGATTTTTTAAATATCTTTTAGAATTATACTTTTTATTACATTTTTGACAAAATAATTGTACGGGGACATTTTCACCGTTTGGGGGGACATTTTCACCGTTTGGGGGGACATTTTCACCGTTTGGGGGGACATTTTCACCGATTAGGGGGACATTTTGTCCATTTTCTGGGATTGTCAAAATATCTATATTTTCTTTATGTTTGACATTGATATGCCGTGAAAAATTAAATTTTCTATCTGTAAAATAATTACAATGCTCACATTTATACATGATTTAAAATGAGCAATGCTCTTTAGTACCTAGTATAATAAGATATTTTAAATTTTAAATACTCTTCGTCAGACCATATTTTTGCTCATTTACCCCCCTCTCTCCCCCCCCCTCTTATTTTTTGGACTTAAAAATTGAAAAGTTTTTATTTTATTTCAAATACAATGCATTTACTGGATAATATATTATAGACATACATTCATAAATATATACAAAAATAATAAATGATATATAAAAAATGATATATATATAACAGGATATATTTGTAAAATGGCATTTCATATTGGTGCACATATCAATCGTGAAAAGACTTTGATAGAAACAATGGAAAAAATCAGGGTTAATAAAGGAAATGCTTTGCAGATATTCGCATCAAATCCCAGAAGTGCTGCTTTAGTTAATATAGAAAAATATTCTAATATTGCAGAACAAGTAAAACAATTTACTAAAAGTAATAATTTTAAACTAGTTATACATTCTCCTTATACAATTAATATAGCAAAGGAACTTAAAAATGGTAAGAAAGTTATATCTATTAGCGATTGCTATTGGGTTCAATTACTATTACACGAATTGCATATATCTCATTTGTTGGGCTCTGTAGGAGTTGTCCTACATGTTGGTAAACATACAACACTGTCATATGAAGATGGATTAAAAAATATGAAAAATACTATAAAATACATAATAAATGAAATGGATAAGAGAAAATATAACACAAAACTTATTATTGAAACACCAGCAGGACAAGGTACAGAACTTTTGAAAGATCTCAAAAACTTTACAGAATTCTTTGATGAATTTACAAAAGATGAAAAAAAATACTTGGGTATTTGTTTAGATACGGCACATGTATGGTCTGCTGGATATGAATTAGAAGAAGCTTTTAAAATATTATTTACAAAACATGCAAATTATTTATCGGTAGTCCATTATAATAATAGTGAGAGGGAGTTTAAATCAATGGTAGATAAACATGCACCAATATTCGATGGTCAGATACCCAATAAATCTATGAAAGACTTTCTAGAATTACTTAAATCCCATAAAAATAAGCCAGTAATTATACTTGAAACACCTTCAAATAACTATGGTAAAGAAATTGAATGGGTTAATAATATTCTAAATAGCTAATATGATTTACAAATGCAATACCTTATTTAGAATTATATTATATTCTTTGTGACATTTATCACATAATGTATCTTCAAAATATCTGACCATTTTTAGTGTTTTGCAATTTTTGCATTTTGTTACATTTTTACTTTGCAATATTTCCTCATGTATTCTTAAAGGCATTCTTGTTTATTTTATATCAGATAATTTTATATTATTTTGTAATACTATCAAAAGCAATGTCAAATTTTCTGATAAATCTCGAAATATCCTTATCATTTATTAGATACATATCACATGGAATATTCTTGTATTCCATCTCCGAACAATGTACATCAGTAGATTGGGTTATATTTGTTCTATCTATTCTGATAACAAATGCTCCTAATTTTTTTAATTCTTCATATTCATGAATAAATCTTAGGTCACTAATTACAAAATTAACGTCATTATTATTTTGCACATGTGTTACCAATGCATTTGCTAAAAATTTTCTGTTAATATTAGGTAATAACTCCTGTATTTTGTACTGCAATATTTCTGTACCAAAAAATTGCAAAGCTTGCCTTGGTGTAATACCCCATCTATTATCTACAACGTCCTTTAATTCACCATCTCCTTTAAATCCGATTTGATCATTTGTAAAATTAAATAATGTACGAACAGCATTTTTTAAAGGATCTGCAAATGCAATTTTGTCATACAAATATTTATTGCATAAATAATTTGCTAAAAGATCTTTTCCACTGCGTTTTGCACCTGTTATTGCTATTATTTTAGGTAGCATATTTGTTTTATGTGACATTGTTTTATATATTAAATTATGCAACCTTATATAATTTACATTCAGAAAAAGAATTCTTTGAAAAGTTGTTTGAAAATTATAAAAAAATGATATTTAAGAGTAATTTTATATTAATTATTAACATTACTGACTGTAAAATGTTAGATAATATCTGTTGGGATATTTTGGATACTTATTATCAAAAAGGAGGATCTCCTGAATCTTCTAATCCGCTTGTTAAACACCAAATTGATAGTTACAACAAATTCATAGATAACACTCTTGGACAAATTATAGCTGGCTTCAATCCTATTAAAGTAAAAATAGTTAATCCTAAAAATGATACATCAGATAATACATATAATATTTCTATTAATATTCTACAACCAAGTCTTACTAAACCTTATTATCAACTTCATGATGGAACACAAACAATAATGACACCATATATTGCTAGAATGAATAACTTAACATATTCAAGTAGTTTATATGTAAATGTTCATGTTGTTACAGAAGTTACAAATAAAGATGGTATGATTGAAAAATTTGATAAGACTGTAAATGGTGTTTACATTGGCAAAATTCCAATTATGGTTCGTTCAAAACTATGTGTTCTAAGCCAAATGCAAGGTGTTGGAGAAGAAAATAATAACGAATGCATCTATGACTTTGGTGGTTATTTTATTGTAAACGGAAACGAAAAAGTTCTTATTTCACAAGATAGAATTAATGAAAATAAAACCTTGGTATTTCAACCAAATAATAATGCAGAAGGTCTTTATGCTGAAATACGATCGATGTGCGATTCTTCTTATTTGCCTCCCAAAACTACTAGTCTAAATATGAGTGGTAAACTAAATCATATGGGAAGAATTATCCGTATGAACACATCATTCTTGCGTACTGAAATTCCAGTATTTGTAGTATTCAGAGCCCTTGGAATTCTAAGTGATAAGGAAATTATTCAACATATCGTCTATGATTTGGATAATGAGAACAACCAACGTATTATTAATGAACTTATGGCGTGTTGCGAAGATGCTTGAGATATTAATACACAAGAACAAGCAGAGAATACTCTCATTAAAATTATGATTGGTGCTAATAAGAATAACGATAACAAAGCATTGCTTCAGCACAATTTAATGAACGATTTTCTTCCTCATGTAGGCAAAAGTTATCGTAGAAAAGCTTTATATCTTGGATATATAATCCGTAAGATGATCCGTATTTATCTTGGATACGATACATATGATAACAGAGATTCTTACATTAATAAGCGCGTAGATACTCCAGGTATCTTGATGAGTAATCTATTTCGCCAATGTTATGGGAAGATGACAAAAGAACTAAAATTGGTTATTGAAAAAGAACTAAATCTATGGAGAGGAAATGCAAGTACACCAAATTCAGAAATGATTACAGATATTAATATTCATAGATTCTTTAAACAATCACTTCTAGAATCGTGGATTAAATACTCTCTTTCTACAGGAAATTGGGGTATTAAAAGTATTGGTAGTTTTCAGAATATTAGGCAAGGTGTGTCTCAAGTGCTAAATCGGATGTCTTACGCAAGCACTCTATCGCACATGAGACGAATTAATACCTCTATGGAAAAAAATGGGAAATTAGTACAGCCTAGAAAATTGGACAATTCTCAAATTGGTATGATTTGTCCAGCAGAAACTCCAGAAGGAAGTTCTGTAGGTCTTGTTAAAAATATGGCTCTAAGTACAAATATTTCAATTGCGATGAACAGCACTCATGTCAGAAAAATTTTAGTGGAATTGGGTGTTGTTGTATATGATGATAAATATTCATCAAAAAATCACGAATTTTCTTCAATCAATTTCTTGAAAAATATGGGTAATCCAGATAACGTTTATATCATGGTAAATGGTGATATCATCGGATATTATGATAAACCAAATAGTCTTTATTTGAAACTAAAGCATTATAAAAGAAGTGGAATTATTCATCCAATGACTTCTATTATTTGGAATATTCAAAAATCCTTTATAGCTATTAGTACTGAAGCAGGAAGAATGTATAGACCTCTATATATTGTTGATATTGATCCTGTTACTAACAAAAGAGAATTGCGTATTAATAGAATATTGAAAAGAAAGAATATTACATGGAATGAGTATATTAAAGATAAACATTTCGATTATTTCGTAGTTCCTAATGAAAGTTCAAAAGTTCCTGATGATCCTGATAGTTATTTAGACGAAGAGGGTTTTATCGAGTATATGGATTGTGATGAAATTAATCATGCTATGATAGCTACATTCAATACTGATCTTGAAAAAGGTATTAAAGGAACTGCATACCCGCCATTCTACACTCATTGCGAAATTCATCCTAGTCTTATGAATGGAATTCTTGGTGTAAATATTCCTTTCAGTGATCATAATCAATCTCCTAGAAATTGTTATCAGTGTATCAATGAAAAAGAAACAGTATATATGAGCGATGGTTCATTTAAAATGATTAAAGATGTTGTAGTAGGAGACAAGGTTGTATGTTTCAATCCAAATACTATGGAGAGCGAATATACTACAGTAGTCAATCATTATAATAGAATTACTCCAAAAATGGTATACAATGTATTAACAGTCAGTGGTAGAAATCTGATTGCAACATATGATCATAAATTTATGACATCAAATGGGTGGGCTTTATCAGATGATTTCAAAGAATTTGAAACGAAACTAGGAATATATATGAAATCTAACCGTCACGGTATTAAGAATAATACAGTTGAAGTATGTGAAAACATAGTGGACTTTGGTAATAATTCATCAAGTATTTATAAAGATATTGGATTAATTCCTTTGCATAATAACAATAAATTTATCAATATCATTGCAAGAATTGCAGGATGTTATTATGTAAATGAAGGCAAATTTAAAATAAAAAAAGATACTGTAGATTTCAATAAAGATGTAAAACTTATCGGATTTGAATTTTATGGTATGTATGACACAAATTTCATGATATATATGAAGTATCTTATCAGTGATATTTCATGGATTATGAAATGTTCAAATATTGCACAACTAGAATTTGCAAGTGGCTATTTATCTGCTAAGTTCTCAAATCTTGAAGATATTAGCAATAGTAGTAAAATTAACTGGGCAAATGTGCATAATGTTATTTATGAAATTCTAAATCAAAATATGATTAAAACTGTTCATAGTCATCAAGAATATCATCAGTATTACAAAAAAATTGGCTGTAGATATAATTCAGGTTTATTGCAAGATTTAGCTATTGTAAATGAATACTATCTTTATACAGAATATAAGGATAGAATTGGTTTGAAAGATGATGTTATTAACTATTCATTTAAAGAATGGAAAACCATCGTAAATGTTGTGGGAGATATTATGTTTGTTCCATTTCACGAAAGATATAAAAATAATAATCAAAGAATTTCTGATATTACAGTGCAAAGTGATAGCCATAGCTTTATTGGTGGTAATTCATTTGCAATTAGTAATTGCGCGATGGGAAAACAGGCACTTGGAATATATATGAGTAACTTTAATAAACGAATTGATACTATGGGTAATATTTTGAATTATCCTCAAAAATCACTTGTATATACAAAGTTGTCAAAATATACGATGGCACATAAGTTACCATCTGGTGTAAATGCCATTGTTGCTATTATGACACATACAGGTTTTAATCAAGAAGATAGTATTATGGTAAATCAATCTGCACTAGATAGAGGATTATTTACAAGCACATATTATAAAGCAATGCGCGATGTTTGCAATAAAAATCATAGTACAGGAGAAGAAGAATTATTTACTAATCCTACAAATATTACTTCTGTAAAACCATATTCATATGAAAAATTAAACGATGATGGTTTCGTGCCGAAAAATACTTATGTAAATGGCAATGATATATTAGTTGGAAAAGTAATGCCTAAAAAGACAAATGGTATTATGACATATCAGGATAATAGCCTTACTATGAAGACGAATGATGATGGATATATTGACATGAATTATTCTGGAGTAAATAGTGATGGATATAAATTCTGTAAAATTCGTATTAGAAAAAACAGAAAACCTGAAATTGGAGATAAATGTGCTAGCTGTAGTGCGCAAAAAGGTACAATTGGTATGATATATAGACACCAGGATATGCCATTTACAAAGGATGGTATTGTTCCAGATATTATTATGAATCCACATGCTATTCCTTCGCGTATGACTATGGCACAATTAATGGAATGTATTATGGGCAAAGCAGGATGTCATATTGGTGCATTTGGTGATGCCACACCATATAATGATTGTTCTGTAGAAAGTATTGCAAAGGTTCTTGAAATGTCAGGTATGGAAAGATATGGCAACGAAATTTTATATAATGGAAGAACCGGCGAGCAAATCAAAACAGAGATATTTATTGGACCTACATATTATCAAAGATTGAAACATATGGTTTCAGATAAGGTTCATTCGCGAGGAAGTAATGGTCCTATTGTTATGCTTACTAGACAGCCAAGTGAAGGTCGTGCAAGATCTGGCGGTCTCCGTCTAGGAGAGATGGAAAGAGATTGTTTCCTATCTCATGGAACCGCAAATTTCTTGGCAGAACGTATGTTACATGTATCTGATAATTATAGAGTATTTGTTTGTAAAAAATGTGGTTTGCATGCAAATGTGAACACTGATAAAAATATTTATAACTGTAAATACTGCAAAAATAATACTGATATTGCTCAAGTACGCATGCCTTATGCATTTAAACTATTAAATCAAGAATTATATACCATGAATATTATGATGAGATATATATGTAATTAGTATATTGCATCCACCTTTTCACCAATTACTTTAATTAAAGTATTGTTATTTTTATAATGATCCTTGTAATCAAATGAACATATATGATCAATTCTATGTACATTGCAAAATATTTTTTCACATCTACACTTACTTGTAATAGTTTCTACTAATGATATTTTTTTATTGCATGTACTACATTTTTGTATCTTGGTCATATTCTCATATAATTATATATATTTATTCTTTATGCTAGAATAATAATTTTGGAGAACTTAAATGATATTATATAAACATAAGCCTTATTTTTAAAATAGTAAGATGGGAGACAATTATAAATTATATAAAATTTTAGGTCTTGAAAGAAATGCCAGTCAAGAAGATATAAAAAAGGCATATAAAAAGCTTGCATTTGAAAATCATCCAGATAAAAATAAAGGGAATGCTGAAGCAGAAAATAAGTTCAAAGATATATCCAATGCATATAATATTTTAAGTGATGAGAATGAAAAATCAAAATATGATGCACTTGGTGATAACCAGTATAATAATGGAAACGGAGGTCAAAATAATAATTTTAGACATCAAGATATATTTGAAGCATTTTTCAGAGGTAGAGGAGGACCTTTTGGTGGTCATTTTAATGAAGGTGGATTTGAAGATCAATTTTTTAATTTTGGTATGGGAGGAATGGGACAACGAGGAAATCAAGGACCAAAAAAATGTGGTTCTGTAGAAAAAACTATTAATATATCTCTAGATGACGTGTATAATGGTATAAACAAAAATATGGTATTATCTATCCGTAAATATTGTCATAGTTGTAATAAAAACTGCGATAAATGTGATGGTCGTGGTATTGTACAGCAAATAAGAAATCTCGGTATTATGCAACAAATTTTTCAGGGCATGTGTGATAAATGTGAAGGTTCTGGTGTAGTTATTGAGGGTAAATCATCTTGTAAAGAATGTAATGGACAAGGTATATATACCAAAGATCAAAATGCTACTCTTGTTATACCTGCGGGTGTTGATGAAAATTATAAATCAGTGTTTCCAGAAATGGGGGAGCAACCAAAAACATCAAATCAAGTTCCAGGTGATTTGTTTTTAAATATTAAAATAGAAGAACATAAACTCTTTGTAAGAAAAGGCAATGATTTATATTATAAATGTGATATATCTTTTGTAGATTCTGTAATTGGTAAAGATATTGTTATTCCTTATTTTAAGGAAACTATTACATTGAATACCAAAATTTTTGGTGTCTTAGCACATCATAAAAAATATCTGATTGAGGGGAAAGGACTGCCTATAATGAATTCTGGAAACAAAGGAAATATGTATATTGAATTTTCTATTAATTATCCTAAAATTAAAAACGGTGACAAGATCAACGAACTCAAAACATTACTTGAAGAAGTATTTATCTAAAATTATTTATCATTTATATATTGTTCATATGCATTTAATATGTTAAATATAGGAGCTAAATTAGTTGTTATATCTTTCCCATAATCTTTAACAAATTTAGCAAATTGAAGTGAGGTATCATCATTTAATACTTTATCAGTTGATGATGTTACTAAAACTCTATAATTACTATCAATAATATTAATTGATTTAGAAGACATATCATTTATATCTAAATAATTAAATACAATACTATTAGTAGTATTTGCTGCTACATCTTTGTGTGATTGTAATACTGTTTTTTTTGCATTAAAATTGTATTGTAAACAAATAGTAGCTTTTTCTTTCAAATTAGTAATATCATTTCCAACAATATTATATAGTAAATTATTTAAGGGATCTGATATAGATTTATCAATTTTTTCAGTACTTGAAAAAACCTTTTGATATAATAAATCTTTAACATCATCCTCGTTAAAAATATACACATTATAAATAAACGGGTTATCATTTTTTTGATTTACATCAATAATATCAAGTATTTTTGTACATCGAGTTTGTTTATTTGCAGATCTATAAACATAATCCCAATACATTATAATCACCATAATTATGATAAAACATAATAATAAAATAGTCAAAAATAATTCATAATATGATAAATTATCGTTAATTATAATATTTGAGAACATATATAGATAGTCTTTTGTTGTAAAATGTATATACTTGTAAATATAATACAAATGATAATAAACTGTTAACAGTAGATAATGTTCATTTATATTATTTTTTAATTCTTTTGTATTATAAAAATCATATACTGATTTATATATATTTTGTATTACAGACGCATCATCTGTAATTGTTATTTTTGGATAATTAGTTTTTAAAAATTTTATATTTTGACTAAAATTATCTGTCATATATACTCTAATAAAATATAATAATTTTAAATTTATTTAGCATACTAAATGCTTAGTAAATTACTTTCATCAATAGCAGTTATTATGTCGTTAAGTATATTTAAAGATATATCTTGATTTTTATTGTATTCTTTCACAAAATTTGCAAACCTTTTTGCAATTTCATTTTTAATTGCTCTATTTTTTAAATCAACTGGAATAAACATATAATCATCATTTTGCAATATTAAACCATTTATATCATTCAATTCCTTCTTTTTATCTTGAAGAGAATAATAACGGAATGGATTTTTATTTTCTCCAGAAGTTTTATCTTCTTGAGATTGTGCTATTGGGTTTATATATTTTACCATATCATAATATATATCATCTCCATAAATTATTTTAGTAGTGTTTTTAGCAAAATCATATACCAGAATAAAAGCAAATTTATTTAAAACCATATTAACATCTCTTTTATTAATTACCATTACATTATATACAAAGGGAGTTTCTCTATTTAGATTGTTATCAATAATATGCATAATTTGAGAACATTTGGAACTTTGTTTGGCGGATTTATATAAATTATCCCAATATAATATTACACCTATTATTAAAAGTAAAAATGTAAAAAATATATGTGCAATTAATTCATAATTAGTATAATTTTTATTATATAATCTATTTACTTGTTCAATAGATTTATCAAATAGTATAAAAATATTATCAAAAAAACTCTTTATTAATTTTTTTATAGTATCAAGTTTATTTAATAAATTATTATCTGTACTTTTATTTGTTGTACTCATCAATCTAAAATAATTGCATATAATTTATTATCAATAATTTATTTAGGTAAAGTAGCAGTCTCAAGTTTTATATTATTATTTATATTGTTAAACTGTATATCCATTTTTTTGACTTCATTTTGAAATATAACATTCATTCGATCTTGTTCGCTCATTTCCGGTGTAATACTTATTAGACTTTTATATGTTTCTGCTTGGTTTCTTTCGTCAATATATTTTAATGTATTGTTCTTATAAAGATTAGCTATATTATCTTCGGGATTTGCAAAATTTTCCATTTTATTAATTATATTATCAATCTCGCTTGGTTTTAATTCCAAATCTGGTTTAATTGCTTTAGCAATATCTATAATCCGATCCTTTGTAAATCTTACAATAACTAAAAATAATTTTCCAAACATTTTAACAACACTTTTAGGTAACCATTTTGCTATTGTATCCATTATATCTGTAATTAATTGAAAAATCCCAGCTTCTTCAAATTGTTTAAAAGGTGGAACATTTTCTAATATAACAGGACCAAAAATAGGAATTTTTTGCAAAATTATCCATATGATAAATATTATAAATAAAACTACTAATATTATTACAAAAACTGCAGTTACCAATATTAATACTTGTGTTGAATATAATATACTCCATATGATAATTGGTAAGATCATTAAAGGATTATTAAATCCAAATGTATATTTTTGATAATATGAAAATGGTGGTATACACAAATATAAATAAAGTATTTTAACGATTATTCCTATGCAGTAATATAATATAATTCCCAGAATGATATATACAAGAATTGATATAGGGTCTGTTTTCATTCTTCCTTATTTGTAAACAAGAAGTTTTTACTTAGATAATTGCAATATTTCCATCTTCAGTAATGCGGAAATGTTTTACTTTAAGCATATTTGCAATATAATCTCCCTTATGATTATTTTCATATATATATGCCTCAATTATTTCTGATTTCATATTTAATATCTTTTCATTAAAATATTCAGGATTTGCATTCATAAATTTATCAAAAATATCATCAAGTTTTTCATAAAAATTAGCGTTCATATTCAAATTTCTTATTAATATGTTGATAATTACATAACAATATGATGTCAATTTTTTGCTATTACACGTTATTTATTGTACAATTTAATCTATATATAATCTTAATATTTCAAAAAAATGATTATTCATATAATAGTAATATGATATATAATATACAATAATGTCTGTTAAAAAACCTTGTATTAATTATCCTTCGTGTACATACACAGGTAAAGAACAATCACCTTTGAGATTTGGTTTATCTGCTGAAGGATACCCTGTCAATTCTGTTATTGAAGGAAATGATAAACACCTTTGGGTGGTTGAAATGAAAAATAATAAAAAGGTTTGGGTTAAAAAAGATGAGGATTTCAAGATCACACCAGAAGAACCTGTAATCAAATCTTTGGCTACGCAAGACGATATTAATAATGATATTGAGGTAACAACTAGTAATGTTGAAAAGAAAACAACAGACTATAATTTGTATCTATCGTATAGATTGAAGCAATTGAAAGAGAGCACAGAAGAAACAGATAATAAAAAGAATTTTAATAAAGTAATTGAAGAATGGAAAATTATTAAAAATAAACCAGAAGAGCTAAAAATTATTTTGGAAGAAGCAAAGATTTATGCTCAGCAAAAACATGAAAAGAAAAATATGAAGAATTCTATTAGTAAAAAGCCAGAACCAGTACCAGAACCTTCTATTAAACAACAAGAAGAAACAACAATTGAGCCTATTACTGAACCTATTACAGAGCCTATTACTGAACCTGTAGTACCAGAGCAAAATATTGTTGAAGTTCCAGCACCTAAGAAAACTACTAGAGTATCAAGAACTACTAAAAAAAGCAATACAGACACAAATGATGAAGTAAAGCAAGATGGTAAGACTTCAGTTAAAAAATCTACCAAAAAACAAAAAGAGTGAAAATAAAAAATGACATAATTTATATAAAATATTGAATTATATATATTTATAATAAGATGTCTCTTATAAATTTTATTAATGATAAAAATATAATATTGATTGATACAAGTTATTATGTTTTCCATCGATATTTTGCAACTTATAGATGGTTCACATATCAAAAAATTGATGTATCAATAGATAGTATAGTTAATAATAGCGTTTTCATAGAAGCATTTTATAAGCATTTTCAAAATGATATGAAAAAAATATGTAAAAAATGGAATACAACAATGTCTAATATACTATTTTGCATGGATTGTATGAGATGTGATATATGGAGAAATGATATATTTGATCAATATAAGGCTACTAGAACACAAAGTCAGAACTTCAATAAGAAAATATTTCCTATATTTTATGAACATATTTCAAAACTTAAAATTCAATCTTTAAGTTACGAACGTCTTGAAGGCGATGATATTATCTATTTGACACAAAATATGCTTAAAAAATCATTGCATTCAACAAATATCATAATTATCACAAATGACAATGATTTTCTACAATTGATAGATGAGAATGTGAATATTTATAATATGCAGTTTAAAGATTTAAAGTCAAGAGGAACTAATAATCCTCAAACAGATCTCCTGGTTAAAGCAATTTATGGAGACCGTAGTGATAATATTCCTAAAATAGGTACAGGTATGACTAAAGAAAAGGCACTTACAATTGCATCAATGCCAGAAGAAGAACGCAATGAATTTTTGAAAGAAAACAAAATGTATGATAAATTTATGTTTAATATGAAGTTAATTTCATTTGATAATATTCCAAAGGAATACATTACTAAATTCAATAAATCTACTAAAATTTCCTTCAACTAGATAAATGTATCATTTTGGTATACATCTGTATTGTAGTTATACTTCATCGCTGAAATATTACTATTTTCTACATTACGAACAATAATGTCAGATAGTGTATAATTACTACTATAGTCTAAATTACTAGTAGTACTATACTCATTTAACTTTGAATTTAATAATCTTTTTGATTTGAGTATGTTATATATATCTGTTATTTTTTTGACATAATTTGGAATGGTAAAATCATGTATATATACATCTAAATATATAGGTATATTATGGCTTGTATAATACTCTTTTTTTATTTTTCTCTTTAAAAATACAGGGATATCGTATTTAGCATTTTCATTTAAAAAGGCATATTCAAATAATATGAATTCAGCAAAATCACTATCAATATTTTTATTTAATGACAACTTTTGTTCTATTGTATTATATAATCTCAAATAATTGTCGGCATATATTTTGAAAAAGGTTTCTTTTTGTGCAATTTCAAATAAGTACAATATTCCCATATTTATACATAAAACAAAATTGATTACCATGCTAGATTTAATGATTATATTCATTCCTCCTAAAGTTTTGTTATCGATCATGTTTTTATCATATGGTGTATTAATATATGTAGAATTAATTGCAGTTGTTGATGCTGACAAAATAACATTAAATAATGATAAGGAAATTTTTATTCTATTATAAAATATTTTTGCACATTGATTAGTTTTATACATAAGATATGTATAATCTTTATAAATTTTTATTGAGGAATACTTGTCTTCGTCATTTGACATATACACCGATTTTATTCTATTCATATCCCTATATGTATTTAGTGAAAATTAATCTAATATTGAAAAAAAATGATGTCTGTCATAATAAAAAAGACGTATTCGGTCAAACAATAAACTTAAAATAATTGCTAAATAATTAGGACTATATGGAGTGTACCAAATGTCATATTCGAAAAGATATATCAGAATTTTCTTTAAAAAACGAAAAAGAAAACATCTATTATCTATATTGTAATCTATGTAGGCAAAAAACAAATAGTTTATGTAAAAAATATAAAGAGAAAGCAAAAGAAAATTATGAACTTAAAAAAATAGTTAATTGTATTAAATGTGATTGTGGTACAAGCTTTGTATGTTTCAGAGACTTTCATTTAACAAGACATTTGAATAGCAGAAGTCATAAAAATTACCTTAATCTTACAAAAAATCAAATAAGGATTTAAGTATAATTAAAATTTATAATGACTTCTTTATTTACCGACCATGATAAATTTCATATACATAAAATACTAGGGTTTGGATGTCTTGCACATTATGGTTATAGAATATATAATAAACTAGTGTTTGGTGATATGTTTTTTTATCCATCATCCCTTATTACATATATTGCACCTGCAGTTCATTTAACATTATCACTATCATCATTCATTTTTCATGTACCTACTAATAGATTTAATTCAAAAGCAATTATATGGAAGGAATTGCAATTGCATAATATTATATTTACATCGCGCTCAGTATTTATGATGTATCATACTCTTTTATTTACTCCAAATACATTATTTTACTATTATACTAGACTTGCAGTTGTTGCATCACATCATCTAATTGCAGATTACGTCACAAACAAGTATCAAATAGAAGATAAAACAACAACACGCGATATACCGTATGATACTAATAATAACATTTTACAATATATTAACAAAAAATACTATGCAGTATCACAATTATTAGCATTGTTAGGAACACTTATATCTTCAAATTACGAAATAGGTTTTATTATAATGTTCCCTATTCAACTATCAGCATTTTTGATGACATTAGTAAGGAAAAATATAATAAGTAATAATTCTTGGCATATGTTCTATGGACTATCATTATCATTGCCATATTTTATGAATGTAGACAAAATACATACCGACAATAAAGATGTGTATATCTCAATATTCATGATTATATCACGATTGTTTTTTCATATAGATAAATATCTAAATATGTGTAATATAATATTATTATATACAAACTTGTAGTAAATATTATAGATATAAATAAAATTATATAAAAAGTAAAAATAGATGAAATAACATATTCTATATGAATACTATATATATCAATGAATTTATTGAAAAAATGTTGAAAATATTACCAGAAGAGATTATTTTTTATATTATAAAAAGATATATATATTTACCACAAAATATCAACATCATAAAGAAACAAAAGGTGCGTTATAAACAATTATTAAAACAACTAAATTTTGTTTCAAATATTGTTTTTATAGATAGTAATTGTTGTGTATATATTCAAAATAATAATATAGTAGTATCATATACAAATCAAAATATAGAATTATATAGTCCATCTAATTATATTACAAATGTGACAACAACTATAGATAATATGATCACTAATATTTTTACAGAACCTGATAATTTATACACAAGTAATATTCAAGAGAGTATATTAGATTTGTTATTTCATAATTATACACCTGAAATAATACCAAACAACTATAACAGTAATTTATTACTTGAAATAAACAGCAATATTAATTCTATTTATCAATCTATGAGTATATCAAACAATAGTAATATATTGTCAAACAGTATTAATTTACCATATTATACAAGTAACATTATATTACACACGTCACATCAAGATATGGATGACATAATTTTCTATATATTATATAGTTAATAATTAGAATATATGCACAATTATAAATCACCAGCAAAATCAGGTTATACTGTATATAGTATATCTGGATGTAAATATTGTGACATGTGTATAAAATATATGAAAGATAAACCAAAAAAATTTCAGATAGTTAATTGTGATTCATATATAAGCACACTGCGGAATAGAGATGAGTTTTTTAAATTCATGCATACATATACAGTTATTCCGTACGTATATTTTCCTATGATATTCTATAATGGTAAATTTATTGGAGGATATAAAGAATTAACTTCCAAAGAACAAAGTAAATAATTATATATTTTTCATCATATATGTTTGTTCTAGAGCATATCCTAGTTTTTTATAATAATTTCTAACACCAGTTCCGCTAATAATAGCAATTTTTGAAAATCCGTTTTCTTTTGCAATTTCTTCTGCTTTTTGCACAAGTCTTTTACCATATCCCTTGTGTTGCATAGAATTTTTGATATTATTTCCAACATTATTAAGATTAGAATAAACGTGTAATTCACGAATAAGAGCACAATTATGTAATATAGGAAGAACATTAGTATAATCATAATTAATACGAAGTCTTAAGAAACCTATCAAATAATCTTTATCACAAGTACTATCAAAACTAATATGATATTCATCGCCATCTGATGCTCTATATTTTTCAATATTCATAATAATATTTTCAGGTGTCACTAAATTACCTTTTACTTCGCGACATCTAATACATTTACAACTCCAGCGATGTTCACGCATATCATCTTGAAGCAATTGTCTCATATTGACATATTTTTTAGAATATCCCCCTTCAATATAATGGCTAGGAATATCTCTAATAATTCTATTAAGTCTCTTATATTTTTGAACCTTTTTCTTAAACTCTTTAATCAATTCATATAATAGCGTATCATCATATGGTACATATAGACCTTCGTCAAACCATTTTTTAATTTTTGTGAAAGGTACAATTGCAGTAGGATATATTTTATACTGATCTACTTGTATTCTTTCATCATATAGAACGGCATTAAGCATATTTTTATCGATTTCATATGATGCGCCAGGTAAATTTGGCATTATATGTATATCAACTTTATAACAATTATTTTTCAGCAATTTAATAGCATTATATGCACATTCTATATCATGTCCTCTATTAATTTTTTTGAGAACATTATTATTCGTGTGCTGAACACCCAGTTGAATACGAGTGCAATTATATCTTCTGAAATTCTTAATTTCATCTAATGTTACAGTATCTGGTCGTGTTTCAAGGGTCAATCCTATAATATGAATTCTTGCTGTTTCATTTGCTGATATTTCGCATTCTAAACTTTTAATAGGTCGCTTTGGACTTAAATCAAAGTATGTATTGGCTGCATAATAAAGTTCTGTAATAAATTTATCTTGATATGATAGCGGATATTCAGACCATGTACCACCTAATACAATCAATTCTAGTTTATCTGGTACATGTCCCATACAAATTAAAGCAGATATTCTAGAATTCATTTGTCTAATGGGATCAAAACCATTATCATTTGCTCTTAAAACAGCAGGTTCAGAGTAAAGATAACTTCTGGGTTGTGGAACCCATTTATTTCCTTCATGAGCAGGCTCATTGGGACAATATGCACAATCGTGTTTGCAAGAAAATTTTGCAACTCTATGATTACCATCTTCATCTATATATTCAGGATGTGCAGATGTAAGAACAGTAATTACTAATACACCAGAATCAGACTTACTTTTTTTCTTTGTTATAATTGTTTTTAGAGCCAAATCATCAAGTTTTAAATTATTATATATTCTTATTAAATCAGCATGTGATATAGTAAATTTATATGATTTTTGAATGTATTTCTTAAATTTTTCTAGATCATCTTTATTTTTTATTTGGTCTTTTTTATTAAAGAACTCGTCTATAATTTCTTGCTTAATTTCGGAAGGTGGTTTATGTTGTATAATTACATCTTCAATATCTTTTACTTGTGTAGATTGTATACATGGTGATGAAGGAGTAAAATAATTTCTTATAGTCTGAAAAATAGACATATTACATTTAATATTAAATATACTTTCATTTTTTTTCAAAATATATAAACATTATTTGTATAAAATACATTGAAATGATTGAAATTCTTAAAGATTTTGGACAATTTATGAAAAAGACTATTATGAAAGTTTTTCTAATATGTTCTGATAAAAGGGAAAAAAATAAGGAAGATTATGATGATGGCTTTGAATACAACATTTTACAATCAAAACCCACACTTAAAACTATATATGAAGATAAATAAATTATGCTTAATAGTACTAAACTGGTATTATATTAGTAAACATTTTAAATTGTTCAACTTCTTTTTTAACATTTTCTATTTTAATCAACATACTATATATGTTTTTGGATTTGCTAAATATATTATTATCGTCTAGGTTGCTATTAGAAGCTGTGGTATCTGATTCTGCATCTATATTAACCGTACTTCTTTTTCTTTTTCGAAGGATTTCTTCGTCATTCTGTGTATTTTCAACTATACTTTCATTATTAATTATATTTAATAGATATTTAATCTTACGTATATCAATATTTTCTAGTCTTTTAGTTAACATTTTTTCTAATAATTTTTTATAACCTGTTAAAAGTTTTATTAATTCTTTGAACTCTTTAATTTTTTGTTTATTTAATTTTTCTTGTGAAGCGTTTATTTTTATATCACCTTTACTTGTTTTCAACTTTTTTGATGGTTTTAAATATGTTATTTGTTGTTTTTGTTCTTTTATAAAATCTATTAAATTTTTTGGACTACCTTTTTCTGAGTAGTTATATTTTTTTTTTAATAGTTCAATAATTTTTTTCAGTCCTTCATCAATTTCTTGTATTTGTTTTGCTATTTTTTTATCAGTTGTGTTGTTTATTGTTTCTAATAAAAAAGGTCTTATCTTGTTTTTTACTTTTTCTGTTAAGTTATGTAAAATAATCGAAATAAATTCATATGCTACATATATACTATTATAATTACTTAATACTGGAAAGGTCTCTCTTATTTTATTACAATCATCTACTGATAATTGAAGTTTTTTACAAAGGTCATCGATATTTTTATCTATATTGAACATTAATGCATTATGTATTTTAGGAAGAATAAGTTGTTTAAAGAAAATTTTAAAGCTTTCCAAACCAGTGTCATCAGAAATATTTAATATTTTATCAATAATATCATATCTGATTGCTGATATGACAGTATTTATGTCATAAAATATTATCTTATAAAATTCCAATATATTTTTTAACTCTTGTTCCGCCTTTTGTATAGGATTAATATTTTGTGATAACATCTCTTTTTGTAATATCTCTTGTAATAAATTAGAATGCGGATTTTTTAAATCAGGAATCATATCACTTAATGTATATGTTGTTCTTAAAGATTTAATATTTGGATTTTGATGTAAAAAAGCTCTTGTATTTATTAAGTAATTTATTATATTTTCAGAACTTTTTTGTAATGCATAATAAATTCTATTATCTATATAAAAAAAATAGATAATATATATGATATCATAACAATAATTCAAAGCTTCCTTAAATATATACATACCATCAAAACAGGCTTTTTGAATAGTCTTCATATCTTTCTTATCAGTCAAATTATTATTGTATAATTCTTCTCTTTTTTTATCATAATAATTTATTATTAATTCTTTGATTTTATCTAATTTATAATTTTCTAATTCTGTATTTGTTTTTATAAAAAATTTTAATATTATATCATATATATTCAAAAACTCAATGAATATATATCTAATAGGATCTTCTTTGCTTTGTTCTGTATTAGTAGGTTTAGGCTTCAAAATATAATTAAAAAATTGAACCATATAATCTTTGAATAAAATTTGTTCTTTAGGAATATTTAGATTGGGATTTAAAAAATTGCTAATTTGTGTACTCCAAATCGTTTCAATGCCTACAATAAATGGATTAATATCTTTTACTAAATTTTTATATTGTTTTATATTGTTTAGTAAATCATTTTGCATATAGGTTATTATAATATTCTCAATATATGAGAAATTGAATTCTTTGTCTCCTGTAAATATATTAAGTTGATGATATTTTTCTTTATCATTTTTTGGTATAGAAGAACCAATTATAGTAGGGACATCATTTATTACACTATAAAATGCTGAAAGAAAATCTCCAGATATAAAACAAGTAGTAGAATTTGCAGTATTATCATTCATATATTTACAATAAAGAGCTTGTCCCCAATCACCTGATTTTTTAAGATCATACAAAATTTCTTTTATTCTTTCAATGTTCAATAACGACGGTTTCAAATATATATGACAAATAAAAAATAAAATTAATGTTTTTAATTCATCATAAGTACTATATTTTTTTAAATAATTTAAATCTGTTAAAATTGAAATGCTTTTATTATTTAAAAGCTCGATAACAGTATTTATATTATTTATAGTAAAACCATTTATATCACAGTTAATACATATTTTTTTTTCATTGTTTTTGTTTTTGTTTACTGTTATATCAAAGTATTTTTTTGATTTTATAAATTGTATAAAAACTTTATAAGTATTTTTTATATCATCTAATTGAAGTTCGTCAAGTTTAGTAAGAATTATTGATATTCCTTTAAATGAAGTATCTTCACATTTAAAACTAATATTTAAATATTCTTTTGTCAATTCTCTAAAGGCAAATTCATTTTCTAGATTTTCATGATTGGTATTCTTTAAGTTATATATTTTATTTATTCTTTTTTGTGTATCTTCAATACTTTTACAAGGATATTCAACTGTTTCTTCTTGAAATGTGCTAACAAGAGGATCCCATCGCTTTTCAAATGGAGTTACTTTATTTGAAATATTTTCTAATATTTTATTTTGAAATAAATGCCACGGAGTAGAAGCTATATTATTTATATGTATGTCTTGTAAATAGAAATTTTGTGATTTATCCTGGTCTTTAAATAAAAATTGTTTAATAGTATCGGGAACATTTTGATGCACTTCAAACACATTTTTTTTTAAAATAAATGGTTGTTGTTTATTTTCATAATATATTTTTAAATTAAAAAGATTATTTCTAATAAAATTTTCATTCTTATTTGTTGTATGCTGCATTAATTCATGAACTATACGCGATTCTTCAAAAGGTTTTGTTTTGTATAATTCTTTCAATTCTGATGTAATATTAATACCATTTATTTTGTTATCATTTATAGGATATTCTATATTGAAATCATGTTTAGTATCAAATAAATGCCATACATTTATTATATCTTTGTAAGTATATTTTTTATCATTTTTATTACCATAACCTCCTTTAGCTCCAAAAAATAGTTGTTTAGCTACCTTTTCACTACTCCTCATATCAGAAGATCTTTCACTGGATTTTGCTGATTCTGGCTTTTTTCTAGGTGTTTCAGTGGGTGTTCTAGCAGGAGATGTTCTAGCAGGAGCACTAGCAGGAGATGTTCTAGCAGGAGATGTTCTAGCAGGAGCACTAGCAGGAGATGTTCTAGCAGGAGCACTAGCAGGAGATGTTCTAGTAGGAGCACTAGCAGGAGATGTTCTAGCAGGAGCACTAGCATGAGATGTTCTAGAACTAAAAATTAGTTTTCTGGCTGGATAAGAGCCTTCTATTGTTTGTGCACTACTCATAACAGAAGCGGATCTTCGTTTTGAATTTTTTTTTGGTGTTTTTGGCATTTCTGCCTCGTTTAACTCAATTTTTTTTGGAGTTATATAAATGTCATTGTTTGTATTAGTGGTTATTCTAGGAGTATGTATATTAGCAGGCACATTAACAGGAGAAGTTCTAACAGGTGTTCTAGGTGCATTAGCAGGTGTTCTAGCACGTCTTGCATTAGGAGCTTTTGATGGTACAAGACGACGTAATTTTAGTCTTCCTGTAGATTTAATATCTCTATATTGTTTTCCAGGTTTTATAAATCTACTTAATCTCCTATTTATAATACTATAATTTTGATTTATATGTTCTAAATGGTATATAAATGAAGATATGTCAGATTGTAATGGAGACAAATATGTTATATACATTATATGTAATATAATCTCTATACTTTTCAGATATATCTTTTTTTATTGAAATATAATAATAGATGGATATTGAAGTATCTCCTAATAAGTGGGTCCTTCCCAATAGGATAGGTTATAACAAACAGATATACGAAACTTTTCATCCTTCCAAATATCCTTTGAAAAAATATAATAAAAGTCCTTGTAAATGTTCACAAGAAAGTTGTGAAATAGATGCTAATATTATTAGTCTTTTCCCACAACAACGTATTGTACGCGATTATATGCAGTTTGATAGTCCATACAGAGGCATCTTATTATATCATGAATTAGGATCTGGAAAATCTGCAGCTTCTATTGCAGCAGCAGAAGGATATATAAATAAAAAAAATATTGTTATTATGACACCAGCGTCTTTATCACAAAATTATGAAAATGAATTAATGAAAATATCTACAATTGGTCTCAATCTTAAAAAAGCTTGGACATTAATAAAAATAGATAAAAAAAATGCAAAAACACTTGAAGATCTAGCAAAATATGCTATCCTACCTACATTTGTTAAAAAGGAAGGATTAGTATGGATACCATTATATCAAGAAGATATATCTGGTGCAACAATAATAATCGAAAAAACAAGGTATTCTTCGCTTAAAACAGATGATAAAACTTTAGTAGATGCGACTATCGGGCATATTATTCGCAATCGCTATACATTTATTAATTATAATGGTTTGACAGAAAAACTTATTAAATCTTTGGGCAAAAATCCGTTTGATAACTGTTTTGTTATAATTGATGAAATACATAACTTTATTAGCAGAATAGTAAATGGTTCCAGGTTAGCTAGAAATATTTATAATCATCTTATGACTGCCAAAGATATCAAACTAGTTTTATTATCCGGGACACCAATTATAAATCAACCACACGAAATAGCTACTCTAATTAATCTTATTCGTGGACCTATGGTAATAAATGAATTATCATTGTTAAAAAACTCAGCAGAACCAAATATGGTAAAAATTACCGAAGATTTGCAAAAAAATAAACTTTATGACTATATTGATGAAATTAGTTTTTCAGAAAATGTCTTCAAAGTTGTTTTACTACCTCAAGGCTATATGAGAGGAGACAATAGTCTATCTATTTATAAAAATCCATGGAACAAAATGCCCAATAAAATTATTGAAGATATTATAAAATCTATTAATAATAATGGTGTAAAAGTTTCAGTTAAACCTAAATCAAATTCATTTTATGCTTTGCCGAATATAAAAGACGATTTCTATAAACTATTTGTAGATGATAATGATTTAGAAGATATAAAAGTTAAAAATATGGATCTATTTCAAAGACGAATATTAGGAACACTTAGTTATTATAAGACAACTGGTACAGAATTCTTCCCACAAATGTTACCTACTACCGTAAGATATCTAAATATGACCAATCATCAGCTTAACAAATATATTCAAGTTAGACTTAAAGAAATGTCAATGGATGATGCTAAAAAACGATATGGTAATAGAGGCAAGGGTGCATTTGAAGATAAAAATTCTGTATATAGGGCATTTAGCAGAATGGTTTGTAATTTTGCATTTCCCGAAGATATAAATCGCGCATTCCCACAAGATATAAGAAATATTATGAAAAAAGAATTGGCAAAACAATCTGATACAAGTTCTTCATCTTCTTCATCTGAAACAGATAAAAATGATAATAAACTTGCAATAGCAGAATATGAAAAACAATTATCAATAGCAATGAATTCACTTGTAGAAAGTGATGCATTGGATATTGAAAATCTTAAAAATCTATACAGTCCTAAATTTGCTCAAATGCTAGAAGATGTTGAGACCTCACCTGGTAGTGTTCTGATTTATTCACAATTTAGAACAATTGAAGGTTTAGGTATATTTTCAGAAGTTCTTAAGAGAAATGGATATGCAGAAATTAGAATTGTCAAAGAAGAAGGCATTGGATATGTTATTGAAGATATGGAAGTATTTGATAAAAAATATGATAATAAACGATTTGTTGTATTTAATGCTGACAGAATAAAAACAAATATTTTAATGAACATATTCAACGGCGATTATTCATTATTACCGGATACTATATTAGCACAATTACCCGATAACAAAGATCAAATGTATGGTAAACTTGTTAAAATAATGATGATTACACAGTCTGGAGCTGAAGGTATATCTCTTAAAAATGTTCGTCGTGTTCTTATAACAGAATATTTTTGGAATGCTGTGCGTATAAATCAAGTAATTGGTCGTGCCGTAAGAACTTGCAGTCATCAAATGTTACCAAAAAAAGACCAAAATGTAGGCGTTTTCCTTTATATAATGAAACTAACAAAAGAACAGTTAGACAAGAACCCAACATTAAGGAAAAAAGATAAAGAATTGACTACAGATCAACATATTCTTGAAATTGCAAATAATAAGGAAAATATTATCAATAAATTCTTGAATATGTTAAAATCTTCTTCTATGGATTGTATAATCCATTCTGCACAAAATAAACCTTTGCAAAATGGTTATAAATGTTATAACTGGCCTATTAATGTAAATGATCAAGATTTTACATATACACCAGATATAGCAGATGATAGTAAAATACAAGGTCACCAGAAATTCCAAGTAGTGCGGAAAAATAAGGGCATAGTAGTATCAAAAGATGGCAAAAAATATGTTATGCTTAATAATAAATTATATGATTATTTTAGTTATACATCAGCAGGTATATTATTACCTAAATAAATATTTTGAGTACATAATTTATTTTTTCTGTAAAAATTAAAATATTTTTATTATTCTCAAACTTATCTGAATTATGTACTCATTTTAATAATACGTAGGAATTGTGTAGTCATCAATAAAATACCCACAAATATTATCATAACTCATAAGACAATATAAAAATATGACATTATATTTAAGATAATATATATGAAATTTAACAAAAAATTTAAAACAATAATCGATAAACATGAAAAATATATTCCTCGTGAATTATGGATGAAATATAAAGATTTGAAAAAGTTATTACATGAAATAATTCTTTTAAGACCTTCACAAGACACATCTTCTCTAGATGCAGATGATTGCTGTTGTATATGCTTGGAAAACGATAATTTAATGAAAACATTCTGTTGTAATAATTTCATACATGAAATGTGCCTTTTTAAAGTGTTGTCTTCTAATATTCCTTGTTGCCCTTTTTGCAGAGCTAGTATATCGGAGGTGTTGAAATATAAAAATGATAGTCAATATTATTATATTAGAGTTTTATCATTAATTAGTATTCTTCAAATCAACATAATCGCCATAGAAAGTATAATTCAGCAAAATATTATATCTCAGAAGTATGTGCCAGTATTTTGCCAATATAATCAATTGGCAATAATTAAAATTTCAAAAAAAATTGATAAACATCTGCATATTAAATGCAAGGACTATTTTATTGATATTATCAAAAAAAATAGAATAATTTCAAAGAATGCAGCAATGCAAGATAGTTTGGTTAAACGAATAATTGATTTTTTTATTTCAAGGTGATAATTATATAGAGAAAAAAATAAATATATAGTTTAAGAAATAGGCTATGTCTTTCTTAGCAAATAAACTCAAACTAGAAGTAAAATCACTTAATAAGAGTAGATTAGCACGTTTTACTTCTGTGCAAAAAGATGCTAATATACAAATAATTCCTAATGATACATCAAATTATGCTGCTATCATCGGAGCATCCTTTACTACTAATACTACTAATACTACTAGTAATATAGATGCCTATATTGCATTATTATCAGATAATATAAATACTAAGATTATATCTTTTGATAGTAATTCAATTAATTTTGGTAATGATACTTTATTGAAAGGTAATCTTATAGTTGTTGGAACTGTATATACGGTTGCTTCTGATGTCCTAACAGAAGACAACACATTCATTTTAAATAATTATGGTACTTCTTCTGCATCAGGTCTTAATAGTATTTCAAAAAAATCCTTGATATATCTTTATGATGAAACAAATAATATGTCTAATTTATTAACACAACATAAACTATCCGAATTTAATAGATTAAAGTTAACACTTGATATTGATAGTATTAGTGCATTATTAAATAATAATTTTACTGTGGATGACTTTAATGAACTATTTTCTACAAAAACACTCGACGATATTGCACAAGGAACTTCTAATAAATTTATAGTTGACGATCAATATAATCCAACACAAAATGGACACCCATTAATAGTTCCAGGTGCTTTATTTGCCGATGATATATCTACTAATGATATTTATGTCAATGATATACATGCAGAATATTTTTACGGTGATGGTACTGGTATTGTTAATATAAATATGTATTTATTTAATACAAATACTATTGAAGAAACATTAAATGCATCTAATTTATATTTTACCTCATATCGTATGGGCGAATTAACTAATTCTTCAAATCTTAATTTATCAAATTATGCATATGATACACATCTGTCTTTCACAAATTTTCTGGATACACACAATATATATACATCCAATTTTATAAATATAACATCAAACACTATATTATCACTATTAGATTATAATAGATTTATTATTTATGATTTAGCTCAAAATACATGCAATGATATTCTACAACTTATGAATAATAGTACTTTTGTACAACTAAATATTATGGTATCAAATTCAAATAATATAACTAACTATCTTCAACAAACAACTGCAGATATCTCAAACATCATACTAGAAAATACAAATGATGTTCAACAATATTTAGAGCTAAACTCAAGTAATATCTATAGTATTTCACAAAATATAAATAATATTATATATAATGATCTTTTTGTTTTTAATGAACATTCTTTAGATACTATAACAGCATTTTCTAATCTTTCTAACGATATTATATACACATGTAATATTGATATTTCAAATCTTATTGCAGATGTTGAGAATATATTTATTGAAAATATGCTATCTTGTAACTTAAATACTTCCAACAATACATTTGATATACAAAATACCTTACATTCATATATTAATACAACTATAACATCCGTATCAGACTATACATCATCACAATCTAATATTTTAATTGAGAATACAGAAATATCTTTTACTAATGTTAACACATATTTACAACAAACAATTGCAAATATTTCAAATTATCTCTATGATAATGTGCAATATGTTTCAAATTATATAGATTTTACATCAAATCTAACTGCATTTCAGATAATGACAGAAAATCCTATATATATTGTGGATATGAATGAATTGATGAAATTCGAATTTGAAGAAATCGCTTTCTTAAGTGATAAATCACAGAATAATGTAAATCTTTTAAATTATGGTGCAGTATATTCTAATATAGATGATAGAAACACTGCATCTTTGTCATCTGGAAACTACATGCGTATTCAGAATATAGATTGGTCAGTTTATTCAAATTTGAGCATAAGTATGTGGTTTAATACTGACGGTTTATTTGATGGCAATAACTTAATTGATTTTACTTATTTAGATATTGTTACAGATCAATTAAAGGCATGGTTTAATTTTGAGAATAATTTTAATGATAGTATAAATAACTACTCGCTATTGCCATCAGTTTCTTCATTTCCATCGTTTGATATTAATAATAAAAAAATTGGTATATATTCGGCAAATTTTACGGATTTTTCTCAATTTTTGCAAAGTGCAGATATAGATCTATCTGATAAATCCTTTTCTATTTCGTTTTGGATATATTTTAACAATGCTACTGCTACTTCTGAATGGTGGATAGTATCTCAAGGAGGTGTGCCTGCATTGCGTGAAGTTCTACATATTACTCTTATTAATGAAACAATTAAATTCGGTTTTTGGAACGATGATCTTTACACTGATGTGATAAACTTGACAGAATTAAATAATACATGGAACCATTTTGTTTTCGTATATAATAAGGAAGATAATGGTTCAATGAAAATTTACATGAATAATATTTTGATTGCGTCTAAAAATGCAGGAGGTTTAACTTCGTTTGCACCTAATACATTTAGAATTGGGAAAAGTATAAATTATGGTAATAGTTTTATAGGTAACATTGATGACTTTAAAATTTATTATAAGGCCCTTAATGTTTCAGAAATAAATAAACTTTATGATATAAATGCACAATTAAAAAATATTAAAATACAACATTCAAATGAAATGCTCCAATTTATTATTGATGAACAAAATATATATTCTGCAAGTTATAACGCTAATAGTTGGAATTATTTATTATGGAATATAACATCTCAAACATCAAATGAGTTTATAAAAATAAATTCGACAAAAGTATCTTTAGAACAATTACAATTAACTTCCGGTTCATATGTTAATACTATTGGTGATATTCATACAACCGGTAATATATTTATTAGTGATTTTAGAGCATTAAACATACCTTTAAACGATGCTATTGAAAATGAACTTTACAATCCAACGTCTACGATTGATGTAGTGAATAATTTTGAAGACATTAATAATGTTGTAAATGACACCAAAATAGCTAATATGATATTGTATAACAGTATCAAAGAATATTCTAATGTATCTTTTATAAATGTTATTAATGATATTCAACAAACATCAAATGACATATCTGCTAATATTAATAGATTTGCGACAGTGCAAACAAATACAAAGGATGACCTTGTTAATACGCTTAATAATGATTTAAATGCATCTGTTACAAATTTAACTGCAGATATTATACCTGAAACAATAGATAATATTTATTATACAGAAGATCGGTTTTCAAATAGTTTTAATACTCGAACTTTGGATAATATACCAGTAAAATCATTTGGTAGCAACAGTGCAATTGTAAATAATACTTATAATTCAAATTTATATATTCATGGTAATTTAACTGCATATAATGTATCTGTTTTTGGCGATAAAGCGAGATTTAATACTACTGTTTACAACACAGAAATAGTCAAAATAGATAACTATTCAAATATGCCTGCTATGAAATTACAGAATTATATGAGCACAAATGCAGATATAATTAATTTGGCCAATAATTCAGGTTCAGTATTTCATTTGCAAAATGATGGTGGATTAGGTATCAAGAAAATACCTAATGAAAAACTAGATGTAGAAGGAGAAGTAAAAGCAGAATATCTATTTGGCTCCGGAAAATATTTATATAATGTTAATCTTAATGATAGAACAACTGCAGATTTGCGAGAAGGAACATCAAATCTATATTTTACTAATGGACGCGTATCAGCAGTTCTTATAGCATCTAATGTATTAACATCAAATTATATCAGAAATGAAAGTAATATATTAGATGTAAATATTCGTAATGAAAATAATAATATTTCAAATTTAATTTCAAATATTTCTAATATAATTATTGGAAATAATCCCTATTTATTATCCAGTAATTATGTAAAGACTACATCTAATCAAATATTTGATTTCATATTATCGTCAATAATTAACCAATCTAATTATGTATTAAATATGTCTAATTCTGTTCATTCATATATAGTTAATATGTATAGCGATTATAATATATCTGATACTATACAATTAAATAGTAATTTTATTCATACTTCAATAAACTATTCAAATTATATTCTATCAAATTACTTATTAGATGTATCTAACCTTTATGAAGAAACCTATAAAAATATTCAAAGTACTCAATCAAATTATATGAGAGACACATCTGATAAATTTATGCTAGGTATTAATGATTTAATTACAAACCATTCTAATTTAATATTTGGATTTAGTAATATAATTACTTACTATTTAATAAATACAAGTTTAATTGATACATCAAATACTATTAGTAATAATATTAATAATTTTGTTCAAAATCAATCAGATTATATAAATAATAATAGCAATAAAATTATTAAATACACATCTGATGAGATATCTAAAATTCAGAGTAGCGGCGGTTTAACTACATATAGTTATATATATGATTGTAACCTTATACATTTGAATTTTCGAGATAAAAAGGTGATTAATAATATTAATAGTTATGATGGTTTTTATGAAAAATATATATTAACATCAAACACTAGTAATTTTACAAATATTTATCCGGTAATTAATAATTTTACTAAATCAAATAATATAGATGGTTATTCTTCTTCAAATAATTGGGCATTTAAATCTACGTCTAATATATTTATTCAAGTAAAATATGAGCTAAGTATTGCAGAAATTATGAATTCTTTAAATTTAAATATTTTTAGTATTCATTTTGCAATCAATATATTTAATGGAGTGTATACACCAATTTACTATCTCGGAGATAACAGTAAAATATATCTAAGTGTAAAAATATATTATAATATTTTACATATTATAATTGGAAATACTGCAGATGAATCTAAATCAATATTTTATGTAGATAGCCTAATACTTGATAATACGTGGTATATTGTTGATATTATTTGTGATGGAAAAAGTGACATAAATAACATTAATATTGATGTTTATTTCAATGCTATTAAACAAAAAGTAATTACAACATTATTGGGAACATATAATCTTGCTTACATCCAATCTACAACATCAAATTCTATGTTTATTGGCAGTTATGATTATAATAATATTATTATTGATAATAATACATATATATTTGGGGCTACATATACTAATACATATTGGTCTAGTAACTCTCTTTTTTCACCTAATAAACTTGCACCTATAATTGAAAGTTCCGCTTACGATTATAAATCATTTAGTAATTTAATTTATTCATCATATTATGCTAGCAATTATGAATATCAATACAGTAGTAATTTATATGAAAATGAAATAACAAATGTAAATATTGTAACGCATGCAGATGAAAGAATAGAGTTTAATAATATGGATTTTGTATTAACAGAATTATATGCAAATATTAAGTTAGATACAGGTTATTATCATTTTGTATTAGATTTACAAAACGAAGTTAGTGCTGAATTATTAATTGGAAAAAATGCAGAAAAAAAAATAGATGATTATCTTAATATAGCAAATTATTATAATAGCAATTTATTAAATTACCCTTATGCAAATATTAATCATACAAGTAATCAAATATTACAATATCCTTTATTTATAACAACTAGTACTTATTATAGATTTTATTTACGTACTTTGCGAACTAATTCAAACAGAAATAAATCAGGTTTAATATCAAAATTTTATTATACTAATACTTGGAACGGTGATAAATATATTTTTTTAGAAAAAAAATCATCTGTAAATTATATACAAGCGTCGAAAATTAATAACTTTGGATATGTTGGCAATTTGAAAACAATTAATAACATGTTATATATTAATAATCAAGATATATTATTGAATAAAAACTCACAATTTTTGTCATCTTATAATGGTATAACAAATTATACTTATGTTTGCGGTAAGAATACTAATGGTCAACTTGGTATAGGTAATACAACAAATAGTCCTTCTTTGAAGTATGTTCTAACAGATCAATTCATAGCATCAAATTATCCATCAACAGAAACACAATATAAATTAGATATTATCAATGTTAATTGCTCTGCCGAAGAATTGTTTTATGTTGATAAATCTGGTGCAGTGTTTGGTTGTGGAAAAAATAATTATGGTCAACTTGGTATAGGTAATACTGACATACAAGTAAGATTAATGCAAGTAAAAGGTGTTGGTGGTACTGGATTTATTACTGATATTGTACAAGTTACATGTGGTAATAATTATTCATTATTTCTAAAAAAGTATGGTACGGTATATGCTTGTGGTAATAATTATTATGGTAATCTTGGTTTAGGTAATACAACTGATTATACAACATTGCAACAAGTAAAAGGTGTTGGTGGTTCTAATTTTGTTAGTAATGTTGTACAAGTTGCATGTGGTTTTGGTCATTCATTTTTTCTAAAAAATGATGGTACAGTATATGGTTGTGGTTATAATTTTAATGGTACTCTTGGATTAGCTATTAATGCAAATCAGAATACATTACAGCAAGTCAAAGGTGTTGGTGGTGTTGGATTTGCTTCTAATATTGTACAAGTTGCATGTGGTTATATACATTCATTATTTTTAAAAAGTGATGGTACTGTATATGGTTGTGGTACGAATAGTTATAATCAACTTAATTTAATTCATGCTGTTAACTGGTTAGCATTACAAGCAGTTTTAGGTGTTGTTTCTTCTAATATTGTACAAGTTGCTTGTGGTTCTTATCATTCATTATTTCTAAAAAGTAATGGTACGGTATATAGTTGTGGTCGAAATTTAAATGGTCAACTTGGTTGGAATAATACTACAGAAAGTAGTTTTGAAAAGCAAGTTTTAGGTGTTAATGGTATTGGATTTGTTTCTAATGTAGTGCAAGTTGCAGCTGGTTATTCACATTCATTATTTCTAACAAGTTTTGGTACAGTATATAGTTGTGGATTAAATACAAATGGAGAACTTGGTTTAAATAATACAACAACACAATATACAACATTGCAACAAGTAAAAGGTATTAATGGTCTAGATTTTGCAAGTAATATAAAATATATTTCTAGTGGTAGTACATGTTACATGTCGGCATTTATAAGTAGTAATGTATATTTAGATAGCAAACCTATATATGCTTATAATTATGTTATTGAAGATAGTTTTTATTCTACAGGAATTAGTTCTAACAATCTACAATTACAAGATTTCCGTATATATACTAATAACAATAGTAATGATATAATTAATAATATATCTAATGTATTATATTATGGTTTGAATAATGCAAATAATACATATACAATAGATAAAAATATGCAATATGTAAGATGGTCAGAATCCACAGATTACACTTGTAATTATTATGGGTTATTTAATAGATTTATTACATATAATGATACTGGAGATATAGCAGTGGGGATTGGTAAGAGTACAGTCCCCAATGCAACATTAGATATATATACATACAACCCTAATTTATTATCAATTAAGACCAATAATCCTATATGGGTAAATACAGCAGTATTAGCTAGTTCTGATAATCGTATAAAAACAAATTTTAGAGATATTTATGAAGACGATGCTCTCAAACAAATATTAGAAATTCAACCAAAAACATATAATTATATAGATAAAAATAGAACTTCTGAAAATGTAATAGGATTTTCTGCTCAACAAATTAAAACAGTTATACCATCCGCAGTTTCATTCCAAACAGAAGCTATTCCTAATATTCAAATGAATGCCTATATTCGTGAAGACTATGTATATCTTGAAAACGCAACAAATGTTTTATATGAAGGAGTTATTGTAGTAATTGAATTTGATAATACAAAATATTATGAGCATGTTACAGAAATCAGTAATGATATGATTTTCAAAATTGAAAATAAATCCGAATTACCAAATAATAATACTTTGGTATATGTATATGGTACAATAATAGACGACTTTCACAGTCTTGATAAAAACTATGTATATACATTATCTGTTTGTGCTACACAAGCGTTACATCAAAAACAAGAAATATTAAAAGATAATATCATAACATTTATTGATGAATTGCAGCAAAGCCCAGTAATATCAAAATATACAAGTATTACATCAAATATATTCAATATTCGATATAAAACAGAACAAATGTCAAGTAATATACACGACATATATGATGTAAATAATTTACTATTAAATGATTTAGCAAACATTCAGAATTATATTGAAAATTTTGATAAAGATTTAAAAGAATTAACAACGCTAAATAACATAATAATTTCCTTAGAAGATCATAACAGTAATTTAATATCCAAAAATACAGAGCTATTTACAAATAATAGTTTATATACAAATAGTATTGATAATTTAGATCAAAATATAAAAAATATCAATGAAATATTGCAAAAAAATAATATAGTATAATGCATATTATATAAAATAGCATTATATAAAAATAATAACTATTTATTTTTATAGAAGTACATTAACATAATGTCATACTCTTCTAAATTTAAGCTAGAAGTTAAAGCATTGGAGCCTAAAATTGCAAATTTTATGTCAGATACTAATGATGCAAATATTATTATAGCACCTCAATATCATTCAAATACAGAATATGTAGTTTTTGGGAATAAATCTAAAACGCCAGATTCGCATGGCGCAAATGAAACTTATGTAGGTATATCAGATATTAATAATAATATTTCTACTATTGCAACATTCAATCAGTCAAATATCAATTTTAATAATGATACAGTTGTTCGTGGTAATTTTATTGTAGATGGATACATTGCTACATTAAATTTAGATGTAGCACTTTCACAAGATGATTTATTTTCATCTGCTGGTATTGATAATACTTTTATAGATGTATCTTCAAATACTGTTTTTCAAAAATATATTGAACTTACTGATGATAAATTAAATTTTACATCTAATGAAATTACTTCACTGATTGCATATAAGTATAGTAATCTAGAGTATTTAGGAAACAATATACTCAATACAAATGAAGGTTTTTTATCGTATTATTCATCTGCAAATGTTTATGATACGACTAAATTTGACACACGATTACAAACAAAGACATCTGACGATATTGAAAATGGTATTAGTAGAAAGTATATAATTAATGATAAATTTAATCAAAATGAATTAAAAGTTCAAGGAGATTTATGGGCACATAAGTTACAAACATCTGGAAATACTATTATTAAAAATGATATGACCGCAACAGTATATTATGCAGATGGTTATAATTTATCTAATATGAATATTGGTGATGGAACAACAAATTCTTTGCTTGAAGGTACAAAACTATTTTTTAAACCATCACATTCATCACATATTTTAGATGCATCTAATATAGATGCTTCTAATTATGTGACATCTATATATAATGAAGATCTACAAGCAAAAATTCAATCTTTTTTATCAGACACTTCCAATTATATATTTGCACAAACAAATGATTTGTTAGATGTAATGAATTATGACACAATGCAAACATCCAATTATAATATATCAACCATTAATGAAATTGGGCTAGCTATTCACCAATCAGAATATGAAAATATAGATTATTTAAATGACAATGATGTATTATCATCAAATAATATACTTGAACATATTCTACCATATTATACAGATGTTCAAAATATTTCGAATGTATTCATTGATGTTATTAATACATATACAATAGATGAAACAAATTATATTTCAGATACATCAAATATGTTATATACTACTTTAATAAATAGTAACAATGATATAGATTATCAAATTGTTAACGAAACAAGTAATTTGTCTGATATCAGAAATTATATATACAACAATATTTCAAATCTTATCATAGGTGATGCATCATATTCTAATTTTTTATATAGTAGTCTAATTCAAAATTATAATATATATTTACAAGATTATCTATCATCTTCATCAAATGAAATGCATATTTTGATAAATAGTAAAAACAATATGCTTATAGAAAATGTTAATACATTGTTTGATAATGTAACTAATAAAATATTATATGATACCGAATTACATGTATCAAATATTGATATTATGTCATGTAACATGCAATCGTATATTGATACAAGGGCATCTATTTCATCTAATAATACTGATATTACAAAATTAAATGTTTTAAATTATTTAATGCAAAATATTAGAAACTTAGTAATACATATAGATAATACCTCTAATTTAATTGATAATTCAAGCAATCAAATAGAAACTAATATCAAATATGATATTCAATCCATATTACAATATAATGTTTTAACATCAAATCAACTTGTTATGATATTAGATGAATATATTAATTATTTATTAGGAAATGCATATAATGTTTTTAATCAAACAAATGCAGACATTAATACAAAATTAAACTCTCTAACTACAGATACTATACCAGAAGGTACATCAAATATATATTATACTGAAGAAAGATTTGATGATAAATTTTCTATATTAACATTTGATAACTTTAAACAAGGAACATCTAATAAATTTATAGTAAATAATACATATAATGGAAACTTTAGAGTTCTTGGTACCATTTATGCTTCTAATATGGTTATAGATGGGCATTTAAGTACCATTAACACAGATATATATCAATCGGGGTCTGCTACAATTATTTCTTCAAATGACACAAATTTGAATGTTGGACATTTTAATAATGAAGATCTACTATGTTTGTCTAATATTTCTTTTGATAACGTAGTTTCAAAAGTTAAGGTTACAAATATAGGAAATGTTGCAATAAATAAAGATAATGCATTCGCAACGATTGATATAGATGGAATGCTAAAGACGCCATATTTTAATGGGCAAGGACAAAATATAAGTAAGGTTAACTTAAATGATAAAAATACAAATTTTTTAACAGAAGGTTCTAACAAATATTTTGATATTAATAGATTATCTTATTTAATTAATAATTCTAATTTACAAGCTTCAAATTATATTACAAATATATCCAATGTATTATTTGATAGTATTGTTAATATAATAGATCAGTCTAATTATATTTCTAATGAAAGTAATATATTTATAACAAATACAAGTAATTCGTATTTGAATGTTATAGATTATCATGACTTTGCTTCAAACAGTCTTATAGAATTACTAACACGCACAAATACTAATATATCTAATTATGTAGTTCATACTTCAAATACTGTTATTCAGAGTTCAATCAATTCACCTATAAATATTTCAAACTATTTACTAGGGATACCAAATGTATTATTAAATAATATAAAATTATCCGAAACAAATCAATCAAATTATATCACAAATACTGGTATTATTATTAATTATTCATTATTTATATCTGATACAAATGCATCTAATTATGTTCTGCGCACGTCAAATACACTAGTACCTTATATACAATCTGGATTAGAAACTAGTCAATCTAACTATGTTATTAGATCTTGTAATATATTATTCGATAATATACGCAAAATAAACTATAATCTAAATATTTATAATAGTAATTCTTCAAATAATATTATGCGCTTATTAAATGCATCTAATATAAGTACATCTAATTATATTTTACAAACTTCAAATGAACTTATGAAATATGCAAGTAATTCTATTGCGTCAATAAATGCAGCTATAAATCTTGCTAATCAATATAACATAATAGATATATATTCACCAGGAAGTAGATTATTACATTTTAATTTTAGCAATATTAAGCTTATAAATGATACTAATAATAATAATTTTAAGCTTCGGAATATTAATACAATTACGCCAGTTTATCCAAATATAACTTCTACAAGTATATCTAGTGTAAATAACTTTTTCACACAATACAATATTACAAATAAATTCGCTATATCATCAACTAATAATAAATATGTTTTTAATGAGAATGATAATGATATGAAAACTATTTTGAACGTAATGAATATATCAAGTTTTATAATACACTTTGTATTTAGAGCACAATATGTCCAAAATACACCTATTTTCTTTATTGGCAATCAAAATTTATCTTATTTATCAATCAAAATATTATATGGTAATTTACAAATCGTAATAGGAACTAATAACAATTATGTCAATATTTTGGTATTAACTCCAATTGTACCTTTAACATGGTATGTTGTAGATATATTTGTAAATATGAATAATGGTTTAATAGATGTTAGTGTAGTATATAATAAAATATTTCAAAATATTTTGCTAAGAAACAATGTTAATTCAACTAATATAGGATTATTACAATCTATAAATTACAATAATCAATTACAATACTATGGAACATCTGCTTTAAGTATGATATTAGGATGTAGTAATCTAACAGATACATATGAAGATAATTATCAATATATAACAGGATTTACATATACAAATACATATTTTTCTAGTAACTCATATATTACAAGCGATTTAGCACCTATTATGAAATATTCAGCATATGATTATAATAGCTTTAGCAATTTGATATATTCTTCTTACTTTGCCAGTAATTATGATTATCAATATTCTAGTAATATTAATAATTTAAATAGTGCAATTATTGCTAATACTAGTAATACTAGTTTTTTCCAAAATTTTTATGATTATGCCGATGACACTAGATTAGTTATTGGGGATGATAGAGCATATTGTAATCTTAATTTTGTATTTACAGAAATTGAAACTAATATATTAATGAAAACAGGGTATTATTATTTTATGTTAGATTTACAAAATGAAGTTACAGCAGATTTATTAATAGGAAAGCAAGAAGATACTAAAATTGATAATTATATTAATGTTGCAAATTATTACAATAGTGATTTATTGAATACACCATCAGCATCAATTACACATACAAGTAATCAGGTTTTGACATATCCTATATATATTCCTGAAGGATACTATCGATTTTATCAGCGTATGTTGAGGACAATTCATAGTAGAAATAATAAATATTTTATAGCACAATATTACTATACAAGTACATGGTCATCTACAAGTTATAGCCTAAATAATACTTCAAATTATACATATATACCTTATAATACTTTAGATGCTACATATCAATCAGGTAAAACATCAAATATAAATACTCAGTTTAGAGTAAATACTAATGTACAAAAAGCTACTAGCAATTTATATATATACAGTAAATTTTTTGCATTTGATAATGTTGTATATGGTTGTGGTCGAAATAATAGTGGTCAACTTGGTATAGGTAATACAACACAATATTATACAACATTACAACAAACTTTAGATGTTAATGGTGTTGATTTTGCTTCTAATATTGTACAAGTTAGTGGTGGTCAATATTATTCGTTATTTTTAAAAAGAGATGGTACTGTATACAGTTGTGGTTATAATAGTTATGGTAATCTTGGTTTAAATAATCAAACATTTTATAACATAATGCAACAAGTAAAAGGTGTTAATGGTGTAGGATTTATTACTGATATTGTACAAGTTGCATGTTTTTATCATTCATTATTTGTAAAAAGTGATGGTACGGTATATGGTTGTGGTAAGAATGATAATGGTCAACTTGGTATAGGTAATACAACACAATATTATACAACATTGCAACAAGTTAAAGGTGTTGGTGGTTCTGGATTTGCTTCTAATATTGTACAAGTTGATTGTGATTTATATTATTCATTATTTGTAAAAAGTGATGGTACGGTATATGGTTGTGGTGTTAATACTAATGGTGAACTTGGTTTAGGTAATACAACATCACCATATTCAACATTGCAACAAGTTAAAGGTGTTGGTGGTTCTGGATTTGCTTCTAATATTGTACAAGTTGCATGTGGTTATATACATTCATTATTTTTAAAAAGTGATGGTACGGTATATAGTTGTGGTTATAATTATTATGGTCAACTTGGTTTAAATAATCAAACAACACCATATTCAACATTGCAACAAGTTAAAGGTGTTGGTGGTTCTGGATTTGCTTCTAATATTGTACAAGTTTCTGCTGGTTATTATCATTCATTATTTTTAAAAAGTGATGGTACTGTATATAGTTGTGGTTATAATAATCTTGGTCAACTTGGTTTAAATAATACAAGTTTTTATACTACATTACAGCAAGTAAAGGGTGTTAATGGTTCTGGATTTATTACTAATATTGTACAAGTTGCTTGTGGATATTATTTTTCATCATTTTTAAAAAGTGATGGTACAGTATATTGTTGTGGTTATAATAATAATGGTGAACTTGGTATAGGTAATACAACAACATCATATACTACATTACAACAAGTAAAAGGTGTTAATGGTTATGGATTTATTACTGGTATTGTACAAATTGCATGTAGTGAAAATAATTTATATGTTTTAAGATACAAAAATGGTATTGTAACTGCAAATATCTCTAATTACAACTATGATATATCGCATTCAAATCTTATAAATTCAGACACATTCTTTGCTGGAAACCGCCTTAGTTCTTCAAATCTTTTGAATATACAAGATTTCAAAATATATAATTTTGCATATAATTCTGTACCATTAAATTATGGTAGTTATGGTAGTTATGGAATGAACAATATATTATATAATGGTATTGATACACAAGTAAATGACACAAGTAACAGAATTATAAAAATAAATAAATGGCAAGAAACGCCAGATTATATTAATTTAACTAATAAATATATATATTACGATGAAGGAAATGTTGCTATTGGAAATACAATACCTACAACAGCATCATTAGATATTAAAAGAGATATTAAAAGTTCTATTGAAATGATTTATTCAATAAAAACCAACAGATCCATATGGACTAATTTAGGTGTTATTACAAGTTCTGACGAACGCATTAAAACAAATTTATATGACATCGATGATTTCTTAGCACTTAATAAAATTCTTACTATAAAACCTAAACAATACAACTATATTGATAAAACTATTAGTACAAGTAATGTATATGGTTTTATAGCGCAGCAAGTAAAAGAGGTCATACCTAATGCAGTAACTTTACATTCAAGAGCTATTCCTAATATATATACTATTGCATATGTTGATAATAATATTATATCGTTTGCAATAACTGATAATATTATTATATCAGATTTATATAAATCTAAAAAGATATTACTTATTGCAGAAGATGGAAAACAATATGACGAATATATATTAAATATATCACAAAAAGATAACATAATATCCATAGAATTAAATAATGTTATACAATATAATTCAGTATTTGTGTATGGAACATATATTAATGACTTTCACACAATTGATAAAAGCTATATATATACACTTAATGTTTGTGCTTTGCAAGACTTACATAAACAATATACAAAGATGAAATCTGATCTATCTGATCTGAAATATTTAATTACAAATTCAAGCAATATTGAAAATATATCTATTCCATCAGACACACAAAAATCATATGATAATATTATATCAAAATATGATGTTCTGAATAAAAATATCACTTATCTTAAATATGCTAATAATTTGTTAACACAAAATATACAAGATATAATATTAGAAGAACAAAATATAAATCAAGAACTAGAATCTATAAAATTACAAAATGAAATATTAACATCCAATCATGCAGAAATTGTCGCAGAACAAAAAGATATACTTGACAAAATGAGCACATATACACAAGAAGTCTTTACTATTAAGAGCATAATGCAACTCAACAATATTGTATAAGGCAAAAAAAATAATTATATAAAGTAACATAAGTATGTCTATACTTACAGATCAACTAAAATTAGAAATTAAATCATTACATCAATCTAATTTAGCACAATTTATCTCAACAAAACCAGAAGCAACTATTTGTTTAGTACCAAATGATTCTACATCTCATTTTGTTACATTATCATCATTATCTGAAGTAGCACGTGCTAATACAGATACATACATAACATTACATAGTCAAGAAACTGAAATACACCCAATGATGTTTAATAATAACAGTATTAACTTTGGAAATGATACGCTATTAAAAGGTAATCTAATAATATTTGGTAATATTATTACTCTAGGATATGATGTGTTAACAGAAAATAATCAAGATATATTAAATAATTATGGTGCATCTGCAGAGAAAGGATTAAATAGTATTTCACAAAAAGCCATTAATAATATAACCAACTATAATTCAATCATTTCAAACAATATTTTGAATTATACTCTACGAGAAATTCAATCAATGAGGGAAACTCTCGGTATACAAAATATAATATCTTATCCTAACAATGTATTTACAAGTTATAATTTTAATGATCTATTTAACAAAAAATCATTAGATGATATTCTACAAGGGTCTTCAAATAAATATTTCATAAATGACGAATACCACAGTACTAATCCTTTGATAATAGATGGTAAGCTAGTAGCAAGCAATATACATACACAAAATATTTATATAGATGGTAATGTATATACAGATGTTTTTTATGGAAATGGTGCTAATATAATAAACATAAATCAAGAATATTTTAACACAAATTTTATTATAGAAACATCAACATCTTCTAATCAATATTTTACATTTGATAAAATATCTGCAATTATTAACAGTTGCAACCAGCAAGTATCAAATTATATTAATGATATATATATATATAATACCAATTCTATTGCAAATATTAATACTTCTTCTAGCAATATAATATTAAATTTCACTAATTCAATTTTATCAAACTATAGTTATCAAAAACAGAATTTATTAAATGTACTTTTTGATGATTTGAACTGTAATGTTATAAATGTCAATGAAATATTTACTAATATTTATAATAATTTTAATACGGTATCTAATAACATTATAAATTATAATAATAAATTTTTTGCATTTACATCAAATAATATTAACGAAATATATAATGATATAGATTATAATATAAAATCTAATTATGCAACATCATACTATACACTCAATAATATATCTAATTATTTATATTATTATTTAATAAATGATATTAAATTGAACCATGAAAACAATTTATATAATGATAACTATGTCATAAATATCTCATCAGAACATTTAAATAAAGATACTTCAAATTTTATTCAATATCACAATGAAAAAATATCACAAATGTTTACAAATATTTATATACCATTTGATACACATTTGTCTTTGATAGAACAACAAAACTTATTAGATTATTTGTATCATACATCAAATATGATTATTTTACAAGCAACACAAAATTTTGAAAAACTACATAACAAATCCCATGAAAATTCAAATAATATATTACGCGATAATGGTAATATTATAAATAATTTATCCAACTATATTTTATCAACATTAAATGAAACAGTATTGTTAATAGATGACAATAATAGCAATATTACATCAACAATTCTAGAACAAAAAGATAATACAATAATAAAAATCAAAGATTTGCAGATTAATAGTAATGTTAAATTTGAAAATATCATGAATTACATACAGTTAAATACCAATTTTACTATAAATCAAAAAGATATTATTGTAAATTCGTATAATAATAATGATAAAATAATTTTGTTGAACAAACTAACATATAATTTAGAAAATGTAATAAATAACTTAAATTCAGATTATATATCTTCAAACGAGACATCATCAAATATTTATTATTCATATGATCTTTTTTTTAACTCATTATATACAAAAACTTTAGATGATCTACATGTAAAATCAAGTAATAATTGTATTATAAATAATTTATATAATTCAAATCTTTCAATATATGGAGATATTACTGCACAAAATGTTAAAGTATTTGGCGATAATGCTATATTTAATACATTTGTATACGATACAGAAGTTGTAAATATTTCAAATTATGAAAATATGCCTTCTATTAAATTGGAAAATCATAATATTGATAATGACATAATGGTGATGGAGACAAATACAAACCCTGTTTTTATTGTACATGCATCAGGTGATGTAACTATTAATTCTTATGAAAATTCTGCAACTTTGGATGTTTATGATATTTTAAATTCAGACTACTTATATGGCTCAGGTTCACTTATACATAATGTAAATATTTCAGATAAAACAACTGCAGACTTGATGGAAGGGACATCAAATTTATATTATACAGATAATAGAGTGTCTTTAATAGTTACATCATCAAATATTTTAACTTCAAATTACATACAATCTATATCAAATACTATCCATTCGAATATGATATTGAATGATATATATGCGTGCAATTTATCCATAAAAACTTGCGAAGATTTCATCTCATTATTTTCTGATAAAAATCTAGCATTCAGCAATTACACAGATATATCATCCAATGAATTATTACAATACATAAATGCAATATATGATGCAGAATTTAATATAATAACAAATACAAGTAATGCTTTTATTGAAAAAATATCAAACATTTTATACAATTATGCAGATAAAACATATAATGATATAATAAACATAAATAATACATTAAATAGTAATACTTCTAATTATTGTTTAATTGTAAATGACATATTGACAGAAAATAATACTTTTTCATTAACATATTCAAGCAATTATATTTCCTTACTTAAAACTGATATTGATGATTTAATGAATTATAATTCACAGGGATATTCTAACGAGATAAATAATATTTCCAACCTTTTAATATCATCATATGGTACGAAAAAATTATTAGATTTACTATATGATAAACAGATAACATTATCATTATATCAATCAAATCTTATAGAAATTAATAGTAATTTGCTAGTAAATTTTTGTGATTTAAACACAAGTAATTTATTGATATATTATGGTACTGGTTCAACTTATATTTATAGATATACTTACGATTTCAATATAGTTCATATAAATTTCAAAAATAAAAAAATAATAAATCAAGCAAATTCAGAATGGTTAAACCTTTCCTATAATTCTTCAAATCTTGTAAATATATACCCTGTAATAGATAACTTTACTATATTTCATAATAATTTAGATTATTTTGCTGCAAATTCATATGCATTCCAGTCTACATCAAACATGTATATATATATGCAGGATGAATATTCAATCAAACAATTATTGACAAAGATACATAAAACAACATTTAGTATACATTTTGTATTTAAGGTATTGTCAACAAACGGAGTACCAATTTATACTTTATGTTCACCAAACACTACATATTTAGCTATATCTATCAAAAATGGTCTACTTGTATGTACAATAGGAAATAATGAATTTTATGCAAATAAATCTATCACAACAGATGTATGGTATACTGTTGATTTAATTTTTGATATTAATACTGATATAAATCTAGAAATATATATTGATTTAGAACTACTAGATACATATACAGAATTATATAGAAATGAATTTCTTTATGATAAAGGGTCAAATATTACAATGTATTTAGGAATTTACTATGGTGACAACGATGATATTGTATACATACAAGATTTCCGCATTTTTTCAATACCTACTTCAAGTACGCAAGTTGGCGAAATCAAAACACTAACTTCAAATGTATTATATTATGGAACGGACTGTGATAATATTATAAGTACCAAAAATACTATTATAGATCCTGTGAGATGGATAGAATCGTCTTCGTATGACTCTAATTACTTTAATTCATTCAATAGATATATTACATATAATGGTAATACTGGGATAAGTATAGGTAAAAGCGACATACCAGAAGCAACATTAGATGTATATACTGATGACCCTACAGTATATTCTATAAAAACTAATAATCCAATATGGATACAGTCATCTGTGTTATCAAGTTCTGATCGTCGCATTAAGACAAATATAAGAGATATATCATATGAAAGTGCTATAAAGCAATTGCTTGCAATTGAGCCTAAATCATACGACTATATAGATAAAACAAGGTCTAATGATAAAGTATATGGTTTTTCAGCACAACAAATAAAAAAGATTATACCTAACTCTGTATCGTTAAACACAGATGTCATTCCAAATATTTATTGTAGAGCAAAACTTACAAATAGATGCATCGTTCAATTAATCAATTCAAAACATAATATTCAAGAATTTTCCATTATATTATTATATTATAATAATATATCTTATCGTGAAAATGTGGTATCTATATTAAATGATACTACATTTAAAATAGAGAATAAAGCAGGAATACCAAATACCGAAATATTTGTTTATGGTGAAATTGTAAGAGATTTTCATACTTTAGATAAAAATTATATATATACATTGTCAGTATGTGCTATACAAGAATTACATGAGAAACATCAACAATTATCAAATATAATGAATATATATGCATCAAATTTACCAAATTACACTTGTAATCTTGTTTTAGAAAGATTATATGAAACATCGTATCATAATAATGAAAATTCAATTTTGTCATTAAATTCAATGATTGATTATAATAATAATTTGCAATCAATAGATCGCATTATTAGAAAAATCAAATCAAACATCACAACATGTTCTCAAATAAATATTCAATCATTTTCAGAATTATATGATAAACTTCAATATATTGAAGAAACACATAAAAATGTATTCATAAGCACTAGCAATATAATATATAAATTACATGACGATAACATAGAAAATATGAAAAATGAAATAGATAAAATCGAAAATATACTGCTACTGAATGGCAAATAAAAAAATAAATGAATATTGTAAGGAACAGATAATGTCAATATTACCAAATAATAAACTAAAACTAGAGGTCAAATCAAGTGAACCTGAAATTGCGAAGTTTATATCTACAGAAAACGCTGAAATAATACTGCAATCAGATTATAAAACAAGCGATAATAACTATTCAAAGATAGGTGCATCTATACAGGACTATTCTACAAATCCATTCAAGATCAATGCATATATAGGAACGCAAGAAAGTGATAAATTAGCTTCATTTAATGTAACAAATACAGATTTAAGTACAACAACTATCATAAGAGGAAATCTTGTTGTAGATGGTTCAACATTATCTCTAGGAACATATATATTAAATGATGATACAGATGATGCATTTTCTAATTTTCCTAAAAGTCCATATTCAAATCTTATTTCGGAACGATATACATCTCTTTTAGTATCTAATATAGTAAATACATCAAATATCATATCAAACACTGTTGAAAATACACAGACTTCGTTATACAATGATGTAATTAATATGTATACTTTAGAGAATTTATTCAAGGGAATTAGTTTCACATATTTTACAGATAGTGATTTTGATAATTTGCTAGCTACAAAAACATTAGACAATATACCAAACGGAACGAGCAATAAATATATACAAAATAAAACATATCACGGTGATCTTGTTGTAAATACTGGTCTAATAGCATCGAATTTTACTGCATTGTCTATTACCGCCAACAGAGTATATGCAAATAAATTATATGGAGACGGGTCACGATTAACAAATGTAATTAAAGGGGATGGAACTACATCAACAATTACGGAAGGATCTAATTTATTCTTTACATATGAAAGAGCCATCCCTATAATAGATGCTTCAAATATTCATTCGTCAAATTATATAGACTATAATTTTTCAAATTTGTTACAGCAAGAATATGAGATGCATTTGAATTTATCTAATTATTCTGCATTGACATGTAATCAATTATACGATCATATAGAATATGAATATAATAACATTTCAAATATAATAACAGTAAATATTCAAGAGTTTTATTCTTATTTACATTCTTGTAATCTATATACATCAAATCTACAAAGTGATTTTTTGATTTCATTTTCAAATTTAGTTGATAATTCAATAAATGATTTGAATAATTATATATATACTACTTCCAATCAGCTAGCATTTAATATAATGCAAGATCTGCAGGATATTTCAAATTATATCGCAGATATGCAAATATTCAATCAAGATTTACAATTGATATCAAATGAAATATTAAATAATCTACAAGAATATTCTAATATACATATGCGATATATATATCTATCACAGCAAAACACACATGACTATATGAGTATAAGTTCAAATTACATAAATGAAAATATAATAAATTATGTAATAGAAAATTCAAATTATATAACAGATACATTTGAAACTCTTTATAATTATCTAGATGATAATGTGCAATATTCGTTAACAAATATATCTATAGTTGAAAGTGATCTTAATTCGTTCATCAATAATAGTAATAATATTCAAAACATAGAAAACACAAATACGTCAAATGGATTAATTGAACAAATTATTGTAGAAATGAGTAACATTAATGAATATATTCTGCGAACAGATGGAGATTTATCAAATTTAATTATTACTAATTATGAAATTACGTCAAATGAAATTAATAATATATCCAATTACATTATTACAGAAACACCCATATTTGTTAATGATTTGTATACTAGAACAGAATTAACATCAAATCTTATTCAAGATACGTCAAATAATATTATTCTAAATATTAAAACTACTTTTAATACACAATTAGATGATGTTTCCTCAGAAATTTATAATGTGAGTAATCTGATTGCAAATAGAATAGATCTATTAACATGCGATGAAATACATGAAGGCGTGAACAAATATTTCACTACTGCTAGATTTTATAGCAATATAGTGAACTTATCCTTAGATAATATACGAAATGGAACATCAAATAGATATATAATAAATAATGTTTATGATAGGGATCTGACAATAAGTTGCAATTTATATGCATCAAATTTGAGCATAGTAGGAAATGAAACTGTGATGATGACATCAACTATAAATACTAATTCTTTAGAAATTATTAGTGCATCTTTTGCACCGGCTCTTACTGTAACACAATTAAATCCTAAATATAATATTTTAGAAGCTTATAATCATCAGAGTAATATAGTATTTGCCGTAGGACAAAAATCTATTCAAATAGGACAATCTAATGTAAATAGTCAACCGGTTGAACTTATTCAAAATTATATTCACTATAAATTTGCATCACAGTCTGCTATAACTACTGATAGTTCTGGTAATAATAAGAATTTAACAAATAATGGTGGAATATATGTCTTTAAAACTGAAAGAAATAGTATATTGTTAACTAGTGGAAACAAAGCAACTTTACCTTCAACTAACTGGACAACAAATGATAATTTAAGCATATCATTTTGGTTTAATGTTGAAAATGTATTAGATAATGATAAGATAATCAACTTTAGTAATGGTAGTGCTGATATATCTATATTACAAAATAATGGACAACTTACATTTCAAATCAATAATATGATTATTTATCAAACTAGTTATGACCAAAATATATGGAACCATGTTTTATGGAATATTTCTACTGTATCCAACCAAGCATATATAATAATAAATGGTCAAACAGTTCAGTATTATAATAAAGTACCATTGACATCAGTATTATATACAAATACATTAGGTAATGTTACAAATACAGGAAGTATATATATAAGTGATTTTAGGGTTATAACAACACCATCAAACAGTATTTTAGAAAATATATATGCATATACTAAAGAAAATTTTACAGTGAATGTATATGGAACAGTAAAAGCAAATAGTTTCATAGGTTCTGGTGTATTTTTATATGATGTAAACATATCAGATAAAACAACTAGTGAATTACAAGAAGATCCAAATGGAACTAATTTGTATTTTACAGATACAAGAGCTAATATAATTATAGATGGATCAAATATGCATTTATCTAATTTGATTACGAATGTTTCGAACATTTTAGCAACAAAACAGACATTATATATATTATCTGATAGTAATTATTGGACAAATACATCAAATAAAATAGTTAATTTCATAAATAATACTTATAATTCACAATCAAATCTAGTTTTATCAACATCAAACTCACTTATCCAGAAAGGTCAATTAATAAATCAGTCAAACTATACATTAATAACATCTAATAATTTAATAAATACACTCAAATATTATGATGCTCAACAATCAAATTATATATTATCTATGTCAAATGTTTTGACTTCAATAATAAAACAAGAGGATACAAATACAAGTAATTACATTAAAGGTTTTGCGACCAATATTGTAAACAATATTATATCAGATTATACGAATGTATCAAATTATATCAAAAATACATCAAATTCAATTTTACAATCATTGACATCTTTATCATCATCACAATCTAATTATACTACTAATATATCTAATTTATTAGCAAGTAATATATATTCATACAATATAAATGCATCAAATTATGTTTTTTCAATGTCAAATACAAACATAACATATTTCAAGGAAACTAACGTAAATATATCAAATTATGTTCAAACAACATCCAATATAGTCTTTAATAAGATATTAGAAATCATTTCATCTGGAGGATCAGGCGGAGGATCAGGCGGAGGATCAGGCGGAGGATCATCTATAAATCGATGGCAAGAACCAACCCAGTACATAACATCATTTGATATTAATACATTAGCGAATAATCCTAATTATATTCAATATAATGATGGAAATGTAGGTATTGGAACAATGTATCCGACAGCTACTTTAGATATATATACTCAAAATTCATCCATGAATTCTATCAAAGTTAATAATAATATATGGGCTCAAACAGGTATTATAACAAGTTCAGATGTTAGAATTAAAAAAGATATAGTTGACATAGATGATGGCGAAGCTCTCAACAAAATATTATCAATTCAACCAATGATATATGATTATATTGATAATCATAGACACCAAAATAAAAAAGATGTATATGGTTTTATCGCACAACAGATAGCAACTGTAATACCAGAAGCCATATCATTACAAACAGAAGCAGTTCCAAACATATATTGTTTTGGTACTATTTATAATAATATTCTTATGATAAACAATGATATACCAAATCTATCTGACATATTAATACAAGGTGCTAAAGTAGCAATATTATATAATAAAAGCAAATTTATTATTTCAATAGATGAAATTTATAGTTTAAATGTATATAATATTATAAACGACAATAATATTGATGGTACAGTATTTATATACGGTACTGTAGTTACAGATTTTCATACCTTGGATAAAAATTATATATATACTCTGAATGTATGTGCTACACAAGATCTTCATAGAAAGCAGCAAATAATGTATAGTAATCTTGAAAACTTAAAAGAGAACTATCAATTAAATACGATACAAAAAATAGAAGATAATATTAATACAACAAAACAAAATATTAGCAATATTGATATGATCAAAGATGACATATTAGCAAAATATGATATGCTTTCAATGGAATATAATAGATTAGATAGTATACAAAGCAATTACATGTCTACAATAATTGGAAGAACAGACATTGAAAGCATGTATAATCGCATATCAACATTAAAATTAGAAAATGCTAGAATATATGCGGAAAATACTAGTATATCCTCAAACAACCAAATACTGAGAAATAAATTAGATAATGTAGCAACAAAAGTAAATAGTATACGCAATATATTACAAAAGAATAATATAATTTAGACTTAGATAATTTTAATGTAAATAATTTGATATATTTCTATTAGAGTAGATGTCTTTCTTATCTAATAAATATAAATTAGACGTGAAAGCATATGAAGCACAAGTTGCTAAATTTATATCGTGTACGGATACAGTAAATATAAAATTGATTGGAAATAATTCTAATCTAGAACATACTACATTTGGTCATTTTGAGACTTCAAACTTTTACTTAGCAATCAACAGTAATACAGTTGCTACTTTCAATAATTTGAATATAAATTTGTATAATGATACTGTAATTAGAGGTAATCTAGTTATTGACGGATATGTAGCAGTATTAGGAATTGATGTCGCAATATCTTCTGATGATTTATTCTCTGATATTACAGACTTTACTGATATTACTTCAAATTTATTTACTCCAAAATATATGCAAATTGCAAATCCTGGTATATTGTATACTTCTAATATTATTATGAAAATGTTACCATCATTATATGATACATTGTATGTAAATGCAGTCGATGTTTTGACAAGTAATGCAGAAACAATATATTTCCTTCAGAATAATTGCAATTATAATGCTGAAAAATATGAAACTAGATTTAGTAAAAAGACTACAGATCATATTGCGGAAGGTATCCAAAATTATTATATTGTCAATGGTAAATATTCACATAATTTGCTTACTATAAAAGGTGATATTCGGGCATCAAATATATACAGCTCAAATGATATTAATTCTATATCTATTTATACTGATGAGTATCATGCAGACGGTAGTGAATTGCAGAATATTTATATTGATGATAATACGACAGATGCATTGCAAGAGGGTAGTAATTTATTTTTTAAACCAGAACATATCGCATATATTTTAGAAACATGTAATATATATGCATCAAATTATATAGATACTTTTAATAGAGAATATTATCATAATGTTATTCTACCTACAGAATTATATGACTATATCAATCTTGGGATAACAGATATATCAAATTTCTTATCCAACGTAAATATTGAATATGATATAAATAATAATTCTAATTCAATTGCGAATACTGAACTACAATCTAGTAATTATTTAATGCACTATAATTATTATAATATAATATCTATATTATCAAATATACATGTAAATTCACTTACACAAGGTACAAATGATGCGTCATATTTGATAGCAAATACGTCAAATAATTTATATAATAATGCATATTATACAAATGATTACTTAATACAAGAAAGGACAAATATTTTAAATAACTTGGAAAATTATTTGCATTTTGGTTATGCGAATATATCAAATATTGAAATGTCATTAATATATGATATGACAAAAGTAATACAACAGAATAATGTTGATTTAAGCGAATATATTAATACTTCTAGTAATAACTTTGCACTTTATAAAATTGCAAAATATGCAATCAGTTCAAATTACATATTTGTAAATAGTAATAGGACCGTTGAAGACCTACATAATATTATACAAGAACAAAATGATAATATAGATATCTACTTTACGAATATTTATAATATCTTATCAAATAATGAAAATTTATGTTCAAATCAAATATATAATTTATATACAAATACATGCAATTTTTTGAGTTCAATAAGATACGATGATTTATCCGAATTACTTATAATATCTAGTAATAATTTACATGAAGAAATTCATAGCAAATATTTGAATATAGCTGAATATAATAATATAGTATTTGATCAACTTGTGAGCAATTTACAAGAAGAATACGAAATCTTTAATAAATTAACAAGTAATGTTTATGATAAAACTTGCATAGAATTTGATAATAATTTAAGAAATATAAACACAAATCGTATACCTGCAGGTACATCAAACTTTTATTACAATGAAGAAGTATTTAATGAATTATTTGTAACATTAACAAATGATAATTTTATGGATGGTGCGGTCAATCGTTGGATTATCGACAATCAGTATTATGGAAATCTAAATGTTTTGGGTACATTATATGCATCAAATATAATCATCGATGGTGAAATAAGCACAATAAATACTAAAATTTATCAAAGTGGCAGTTGTTTAATTACATCATCAAATTCAAGTGATTTAATGAAAATATTAAAATATGATGATTGTGATATATTTTTAAATAATACAAGTAATGTAAAAGATATTTTTAAGGCTTATAACATTGATAATAGATGTATATTACATGTATCTGATAGTAATATATATGTAAATAAATTAAGTAAAGATACGGTACATACAGGATTAGATATATCTGGTATTATATATGCACAATCATTTCAAGGAGATACAATTGGTCTGTGTAATGTAAATTTAAATGATAGAACTACAGATTTGTTGCAAGAAAATGGAAGTAATTTATACATTACAAATAGCCGTGTTTCAATTTTGATTGATATGTCAAATATTGATGTATCAAATTGTATACATTTATTTTCAAATAATATGTGTGAAAATACATTAGCAGTATATAACACATTAAATGAACTGATTTTATCAGAAAGCAATTATATATTTCATAAATCTTTGGAAAATAACAATACATCATTGTTTTTGGAAAAGATGATAGTTGATATGTCAAATGTCATTATAACTGATGACATATACTCACAAAATTACATGAAAATAACTTCAAATGCAATATCTGATTATTTATTTGCATTAGATACAAATATATCAAATTATGTTCTATCGACAAATTATGATACAATAGATATTATCAATAATCTATATGACGATAGTAGTAATTTTATTGAACAAAATTACGACGATATTGTTAAATATAATAAAATGAATTATGATAATGCTTTGAATTATGTAACAGAAACTTCAAATAATTTATTGATAAATATATATGAAACATTAAATAATGATATGAATTATTTAAATTGGACATGTAATGTATTATCAGATAGTTTATCAAACATTAACCTAAACTTAATAAATTATGAAACACAAAGTTGTAATAATATAATGTCATTGTATTCAGATGATATAGATAAATACATATTAAATACATCTAATGAACTTATGAGTTATGCATATAATATGTTAAGCAATCTTAATGAAACTACAAATACATATATTATAAAAGATATTTATTCTGGAGATAAGGTATTACATATTAATTTTGAGAATAATGTAAAGATTATCAATAATGTTACAAATAATTTAAATGTAGATATTACTTCCAATATATATATTTATAGTAAAAATGATAATATAACGATGATTGATATGATGAAAAAAGAGGGTTTCGTAATACATTTTGTTTTTAAAACCAAATATTTACAAGACACACTAATATATAATATAGGGAGTGACGCTATATCTGTTATAAAAATTAAAATATTGAATGGATTTTTACATGCAAACTTTGGGTATCAAAATAATAGTATAGGTGTTTTTTCACAACAAGCTATAAATCCGGAAGTATGGTATACTGCTGATATAATTGTATATATTATGAATGGTATAATATCATTTAAGATGTTTTTAAATAAATTTCAAGAGCAAATTATTATGATTTCAAATTATTGCAATGATAGATTGGTATATGATGCATCTATAATACAATCGCTTGTTTATAATCATAATATGGAATATTCACATTTAATGGTCGTAAGTTGTCCCAAAGTTTTACCTACTTACATATCATCTTCAAATTATTTTATAGTTTTTGATAATACATTGTTGACATATACTGTAACATTTGCTAAAAATACAGTATGTAAAATACTTATGATTGGCGGTGGAGGAGGTGGAGGATATAATTACGGAGGAGGTGGTGGCGCTGGTGCATATTATTATCATGAAAACTATTTATTTGAAAAAGGAACATATATTTTCAAAATAGGATCTGGCGGTGATGGTGCATTAGCAGATATACTACCAAAAAATGGAGGAGATACATATATATCTATTAATGGAACTGATATATTAAGATGCAAAGGAGGAGGACATGGAGGGTCATATGTAAATAATGGTTATATGTATTATACGGGGGGTAATGGAGGATGTGGCGGAGGTGGGATAGGTTGGGATAATAATATAATGAATGAGACTACATATAATGGTGGTTTAGCAATGAACGAAAATACTGCAGGGAATGGAAATATTGGCGGTAATGGTTTTAGTTCATTTAATAAAAATATACTGTCAGGGGGGGGTGGTGGTGGCATAGGTAGCATTGGACAAAGCGCATCGGTTTTACAAAAAGAGGGCGGGAATGGAGGTGATGGTCTAGTATTTAACATTCGCGGCACTAATGAAATATTGGGAGGGGGAGGAGGTGGTGGCGAATGGACTATAAACAGTACAAGTCCTGCAGGATTAGGTGGTGGTGCTAATGTAAATGGTAATTACATAAGAGTAGGAGGTAATGCTTCAAGAAAAGATGGTCAGATAGGTGGAAATGGGAAAGAAAATACAGGGTCTGGTGGAGGATCTGGAAGAAATTCGAAAGGTGGAAATGGTGGTTCTGGTATTATTATAATACAATATGATGCAAGTGATGAATTATATACTACTATCGGTCAAAGTAATTATGAAAATAATATTCAATTAATATCGGGATTTTCCTATATAAATACTTATTACTCGAGTAATGTATATGTAATAAATGATGTACAAAATATTGATAAAAGCGGATATTATTATCAATACACTAGCAATGTCTATAATGATATAAATGATTTTTATGAAAATGCTGATGATAAATTAACGATAAATAATATTATATTAGGTGATTTAGATGAAATATTTACAGAAATATTTGCAAGTGTGAAACTATTAACTGGTTATTATTTGTTTACATTAGATACAATCAATGAATTAAGTGCAGATTTATTTATAGGTCAACATGATGAAAACATTAGAGATAGCTTTTTTAATGTTGCAAATTATTATAATAATATAGTACATATTACCGAATATCCTATATATATTGTTGAAGGTTATTATAGTTTTTATTTGAGAATTTTGAGATCAATAGAATATAGAAATGTGAAATATCTGATACCTAAATATAAATATATGAGATCATGGAACGGGATTAGTTATAATTTAAATAAATCACATAATATTACATATATTAATAACACATTAATAGATATAAACTCAGATTTTGAATTGTATTTAAATGATGCCAAATCATCAAATATTACGTATATTAAAGATATAAAGATCGTAAATAATCCTTTAACGACAGGCAGTGATCACTATATAAAGGACATTTTATATAACGGGTATGACAATGATATAATATCTACTAAATATAAAATAAAAGTAAATAGGTGGTTAGAAAATAGTAATCAGAATAGCACGTGGATATATTATGATGATGGATACGTGGCAATTGGTAATACAATACCAGCTGCTTCTTTAGATATTTATACAAACTTACTTGTAAATTATGATATGAAATCAATAAATTCGATTAAGACCAATAATAATGTATGGACAAACCTGGGGATAATAACTAGTTCTGACGAAAGAATAAAGAAGAATATAATTGATGTTTCTGATAGCAGAGCCTTGGAAAGTATTTTAAAAATAGAACCAAAAAAATATAATTATATTGAAAGTGGTAAGAAAGAGAACATATATGGTTTTATAGCACAACAAGTTGCAGATATTATACCAAATGCAGTACAGTTTAAAGAGAATTTTATACCAAATATATATACTCCTGGATTTATTGCAGATAATGTATTAACAGTCGAAGGATCAAATTTCAATGTAATAAAAGGTGATATATTGCTAATCATAAATGATAAAAATGAAAGGATTATAAAAAAGGTTAATGACATTGAGTTTACTGATTGTTTGAAAATTAAAATAGAAGACGGGTTGTATGGCAATGTTTTTGTCTATGGTATTATGGTAAAAGATTTTCATGTATTGGATAAAAGTTATATATATACATTAAATGTTGGTGCTCTTCAAGAACTAGCTAGCAATTATGCAGATATTGATAAACAGATTGATGACATATGCAATCACGACAATAAAATCTATAGTTCAATTATTACACTAACATCAAATATGTATGAACTAAGTGAGATACCCAACTATCAAGAATTATATGATTATAAGCTCATAGATGATGTGAATATATTGAAACAAAACAATGACATATTAATGAAAAGAGTAATTGAATGTGATGATAGTGTTTATATAAAATTACAGAAAGAACTAGAAATAATAGAATATGAAAACACAGTTTTACTTTCAAGTAATCTAATTTATATGAATGAATATAATACTCTTATTGATGCTATAAATATAAATATGAATGAGGTCATAACCATAAAGAATATAATGAATATAAATGATATTATTATATAAAATTTATACCTCGTATTATAGTTAAGGTTGATAGCTGAATGTCAGAATGTACTAATTGCATATACAGGTATCCGAAAACATTTAAAATTTGCGGTAAAAAATGCGATGAAAATAGTAGTTTATGTCCAGCTCATAATAAACATGTAGCAGACCTATATGAGATATATCATATAGTATTTGGTAAAAAGAAAAATATAATAAATACATATGATATATACAGATTATATATTTATGTTTATGATAAAATACAATTTCAAACAAATGAACTAGAACATTCAGATATGGTAAAAGTATTATTTATAGAACTTTTAAGATTAATTCCTAAATCTAAATTATCTGATGCATTTTCCAAATATAAAATTAAAAAACTACATTTTTATAATAAAATATATGAACTAAATCATTTTACATATAGATTTTCAAAAAAACATAATGTAAATATACTTCAAAATATGAGTAGACAATTTATACGAAAACATTTAGTAATAACACTTGATAGTGATAATATTGCAATAAATAGTGAGGACCCATTTACATATGATAATATAGACGAGTTATCTTCAGAAGTACTATTTACATACAGAGACAATAATAATAATATATATGCGTTTAATGCAATAGAATTAGATTTTTTTATAAAAAAATGTAAAAAAGAAAATACAGTTCCTTATAATCCATATACAAGAGAGATATTAGACGAAAGATTGTTTATAAAACTTAATTTGTTCATTAAATACAATAGATTAAAAAGAAGAAATAGTGGATGTATGTGGGAATCTGAGTTGCATGCATTTACTGACTTGTCGTTCGAAATAGAGAAACGAGGTTTTTATAATAGTCCTGACTGGTTCCTACGTATGGATAGACAAAATATAATAAAGGCTATAAAAATGTTTAAAGATTTTTCGGCAAATATTTATGATAATGAGAAATATTTCAAGGCAGATATTTATGATATAACTGATAATAAAAGTTTTGTATATAAATTTTGCAAAGATGGAATAAAATTATTTCAGGAATGTAATGAAGATTTGTATATATTATGTTGTAATTTCATAAAAGCTCTAGCAATGTGTTCAAAAGATTTTTATGATAATATACCTGAATGGTTGCTAGGTACAAATACAAACTCTAGATTATCTGATGTGTATTCATTTTTGACAGATGATATATTAGATAATTTTGGTATATTAAGAAATGATGTTAGATCAAATAATACAGATAATTTTTTACTTTATTATTATGTAGAGTATATGCAATGAACAAATCTTATGAAAGTAATTACATAAAAAATACACCAGACTTTGTATACATACCACCACAACCGATAGATTTATCTCCGAAAAAAAATATATATGACATATATATAGCAAAATTTAAGACTGCATTTTACGGAAGTTTGTTATTTGTAATTTTATCTTTACCAGCTGCATATAAAATACTTGATATAGTAGGTAAGTTATTTTCGAATAATGTTGATATTATAGATGAATATGGCGAAGCACAACCTTTAGGAAGAGCAATAATGGCTTTATTAGTTGGACTTTTATTATTTATTCTATAAAAGAATTTTATGTATATAGTTTTTGAACTATCTTACATAAATATAAAAAATATTATTTAAGAATTTTTAAGAATTAGAAGATGTATTTTTATTTTATCACTTTGCAGTCTTTTTTACTGCTTTTTTTACTGGCTTAACAGGCTCAGGAGGAGGTGTTGGTGCTCTTTCTTCCTCCTCCTCCTCTTCTTCTTCTTCCTCTTCTTCTTCTCCTTCATCTTCTTCCTCCTCTTCTACTCTGCTATCATCTGCTGTAGATACAATTTGTTTTTTCAGCACATCTTCGTCGATAGAGATATCATCTTCTTCTTCGTTTTCTTCGTCATCTTTTTCAACATCACTATCTACAATAAATGTTACCTTGGTAGTATTTGATTGTTGGAATTTTCCAGATACAACTTTCCAGCTGCAACCAAACATTCCACCAGAAAACCAGATACCGTTAAGTTGAATAATTAGTTGTGCTTTTCCACCCTTAAGATTGTTAAGAATATCTGCGAATTCAACATCATTATTATCCATATCATAAGCATCAAATTCAAACTTATCATCGCGTGCATTGTAAGGAACTTTAACACGGAATGTTGGTGGATATTTGTTGGCAATTTCTCCTGTTGCCTTATCTTTATCGTGCTTAACCATTGGAGTAAACATATTAGATACAACGTCCTTGTTATTATTATAATTATTCTTAAACCACAAGAGCCTGTTTGCAAATGCATCTTCGATTACTTTTTGCTCCATTTCCTTAAGCTTATCGTGAAATTGCTTAATCTTAGGATTTTCATTTACTCCCTTGAATGATAGAGTAAGGTCGTATTTTTTTTCTTCATCTTTTTTCTCCTTCTTATCGTCATCTTTAATAAATTGTGAACTATCATTTACACCATAAGGTAGAGATAGAATAGGTGTCTGTAGCATAAGTTTTGATCCGTCATAATTTACGTATACTGACTTGGCACCAGATTTCAAAATTTTAACTTCAGAATACTTAAGCTTGTTGACATCAATGCTCTTAGGAAGAATAACGCTCATTATTGTATAATATATGTGTTACTTCTTTATATATTTTAAATAATCATTTTTTTATACTAATAAGAAAAATAAATTACAAATTTATATCCTTATTATATACAATATAGGGTACTTAAGAAACAATGAATTTGAGTACATAATTCAGTCAAACTTTTAAATTATAAAAACTTTCTAAAACTTTATAAAAAAATAAATTATGTACTCATTTTTACTTTTTATTATAAATATACTAAAAATATTTAAATGTCACAAAATTTTTCATTTAAATTATGTAATTAAATATATTATGAGAATTGATAACAATTTTCTGCATAATGACCATATTTTTCACATAAATAACATCTTTTAGAATATGATGATTTATTATACCAACAATTGTTTGCATAATGACCATATTTTCCACATTTATAGCAAGAATTATTAATTTTTTCTTTGTTCTTAAATTTACAGTATCTTTCATGATAATCACATTTTACTTCATCTTCAAATTCTCTATCACAATATTCACAACACCATATGTCATGCAATTCGCTGTCTTCACTATCTTCGAAATTATCACTACAACAATTTTTAGCAAAGTGTCCTTCTTTACCACATTTGAAGCATCTATTATTTATACTATTACTAATTTTATTAAGCTGATTTTTAGTCTCTCTATCTAATTTAACAGATGTATATGATCCACCTCTTACATTATCTATGCCATATTTATCCATATATATTTTTGTATATTTATCTTCATCATAATCGTCGCCTTCTATAAGTTCTAATAATTTTACTGGTTTGTGTATCTTAGTCCATTCAGAACCTTTTGCATTAAAATGAGTTTTTATGCGAAAAAAAGGGGATGATGTTTTGCCAATATAATATTTGCCATTGTTTAATTCAAGTATATAAATATACACCATAATGTAGATAATATATCTATATCATTCTTATATGATATACTCATTTTTTTTACTTTTTTATTATAATTATTGCTTCCATTTTTTACCACAAATCAAACAATTCATGAATAATGTAGATGCTTCATCACCAGAACGGGTCTGTAGTTCATAATAGCTAACTTTCTTACCTTTACAGCGCGAGCATGTAATCATATCAGACATTGCAACATTCTTGACTTCATATGCAGCTTTGAAACGCAATTGATTTTTTTCAATAATATTTTTCCATCTTGCAGGGAAAATATCATGACTTAGCATATAAGGTAAAACATGAGGCAAGAACTCCTTTTTATTTACTAGCCTTTGTAGTAAATCTTTATTACCAATATAACTTTCGGCTTTCAAATTTGAATAAACAGATCTCGCAATATTGACATATGTTTCTGCTAACATTTGACATTTCCACGATAATTGAATTTTGAGACTATTTGCATAATCTATAGTAGCGTTAAATACGCCAATTTCTAGATCAGTTGCCTCTAATTCAGATATACCGATATTATCAATTAAAAGTTTTTTGAAATCTTCTCTAATTTGGTGTTTATTATTTTTATTGTCCTTATTGATAACGACAATATTTTCTGTATTATGCTCTATTTTACTATATTTTTCGATTTCTTCTTGCAAATTATATAATGTATATTCTGAAACCATTTCTATGGAACTTGATATTAAATTAAGTAAGATATCATTTTTTTATATATATAACAATAAAAAATGATATATAACTTATAGTTACTACTCATTACATATGTGTCAAAATCAAATCATTGATTTACATCATTATTTAAATGATAATGTCAATATAATTGAAATATATTTTTGTCCAAAGCAAAATGCAAATCAAGATAATTCCCTTAAAACTATTAATACAATTGTGTCTAATGATATTATAAAATCAATAAATGCAAAATACAAAAATGGAAAAGAAGAAACTTTTAAATCGTATTTTATGAAGGATAAAATATATACATATGAACTAGCAAATGATAATCAAATTGTATTGTCAAAACATAAAATAATGGCTAAGCAATTTTCTCGAAATAAACCATATGACTTATTTGTATTATCATCGAAAATAGAAAAATTTCCACCATATATTTTTCCATGTACAAATGAAATTGATTATGTTTGTACATATACTATGAAAGAATACAAAATTAATAATAGAATTTCAATTATTATTAAAACAGAGGATGATATTAAATCAGTGTACATTCAATACAGACATTCGCCAAATATAGAAATAGATAAAATGAATGAGATAGTAAATAGATTGATAAAAACTTTATAAATATTAACCTTTAAGATAAAAAAATGATTGATGATTATGAACACAACAATACTATAATAGTTGTTTAAGTAATTAATCAGTCAATTAATTATGAATAATTTTATGGATTTTTGTGAATATTTTAATAATCATCATCAAAATAATACATCATCAGACTTGGATGCATATAAAACATACTACGATTCATATAGTAATTATTTGGTTGCAAAAAAATATAATAATAATGACATCAAAACATATCGCATGAATTCTCTAATAGATTGTTTTATTTCAATGAATAATCTTGATAATAATTTGAGAGAGGATTTGCGTAAATATTACATGATGAATATTAAAGATAACTTCAATAGAATTCTAGATCCTCCTAAATGTCAACTATTTGAAGATGAAAAACAATCAAGACTAGAAATGTTACAACAACAATACGACGATGAAACTGACGATGTAAAACAACATTATAAAGGACTACAAGATAAATATAGATATTATAGTGACCTATTGGAAAGAATTAACAATCCTCAAGACGAACAATTTGCATATGTTGATGAATATAGTGATGGATATACAACAGAGACATTTAGTGATAATTACGAAGATGAATATGATGACTATTATGATGAATATGAATATTATGAAGATGATTATGATAATGATGAGTACAATAGTGATTATGAATATTAATTCTATGAAAAAAATAAATTGTTAAACTATTTAGAAAAATAATATTTTTTAAGCTTTACAACCACAATCACCTCCTTTGACCTTCTTGGTCATTTTTTTCGCGGTTTTTGAGGCAGGTTTTTTACAAGATTTTTGAGTTTTTTTATGAGTTATTGCTTTAATAGTTATTGTATATTTATTGACAATTTCTACACCATTAATAACTCTAACTAATGGTTTTGCTAATTTTACTCTATTGGCTTGATAGTCAAATGAATTCTTTTCAGATCCTTGTGTTGTTTCACGAAGGCAAAAAGTTATCTTTCTTAAAGATTTATATTTAGCACTTTGCTGTGCTTTCTTAAATAATTTTGTAGCTGCCTTTTTTCCAGCTGACATAGGACTGCTTGATTTATATCTTCCACCAGTTACATTTATGCATGAACTCTGAATTGTATATGTTTTCGTCATTCTATTATATTACTATAAAATTTTTTAACATATGGGTTTATTTTAAATGATTCTTTTGCCACATCTATAATTTTAATAGAATTTAATGATTTTGCACGCGATAATGCTGTATATGCTTGCCCTGATGTGAATATATTTTTCCCTAGATCTAGTTCCAATGCATCAATTGTCATTCCTTGTGCCTTATGTATAGATAATGCATAACAGATTTTTATTGGCATATGAGAAATAAATGAAGTATAACATTTACGAACATCATCATATGATTTTTCATTTACATCCTTATAATAATCAATTTGGAAAGTGTTATTCTCAACATCCTGAATAATTACATTTTCTTCACCAAGATAAGTTATAACTCCTCTTTTACCATTAACAATACCCTTTGAGACATCTATGTTTCTAGTAATAATAACTTGTGCTCCGCATATTAATTCCACATCAAATAATGACGCAGATATACTGTTATCGTTGCTATATTTTGCCTTGTATAATTTATAGCTATTTCCACTATTCTTTAACTTTAAAACCTCTTCATTATTGATTTTGTCAACATCAACATTCATAGGATACAATCTAGTTGGTCTAATATCTTCGTGAAACTCTGTATTTTTCAATTTATTTAATACAGTAATTATATTGTCTGTACATTTACCTTTGCGGACAATCTGTAATAGTTTTATAAATAATTGATCACCATTTTGTCTTATAATTTCATCTAACATTATAGTTTTAATTTGCAACTTATCCCACGATTTTGAAAGAAAACAATATAAACCATTAATTGGTGCAAGTTGACAAAAATCTCCTACTAAAATTAACTGCAATCCTCCAAATGGTTTTAGAAGCAATTCTTTGTTATTGAAATGATGCGCTTTGACGCTAGCAAAAATATCTGAAATCTTGTCAAATAATTCTGCATCAAGCATTGAAACCTCATCTATAATAAGAACCTCAAGAGCTCCTATGGATTTAAATGTATTAGGATATCTTTTAATTCTTCTTATATTATCTATAATACTTCCATTTCCTAAACCAATCTTCATAAACGAATGCAAAGTTTGTCCTTCTATAAGAACGGCAGCAGTTCCTGTTGTAGCCGTCATTGCATAATTCTTATTATTTTGTTTTAAAGTATCTAAAATATAGTGAATTGTAAATGATTTACCAGTTCCCGCTGGTCCTGTTAGAAGTATATTTTTACCATTTATAACTTCATCAATTGCATTTTGTTGTTTTTTATTCAACATATGATAATGCAATGTAAAAAAATAAATTCATCATTTTTTTATTATTATGTAAGTATTTTTTATTTGACTTCAAGTTTTTTTATGATTTTATTCATCCAAGACTTCAAGGACGTATTTGATGACATGACCCCTCTTGTCATAAGTCTCATCGCTATTTAAATCCAGTTCGGCAATGAACTCAGAAAACATGTAGATATCCTCAAATGTAGTATTTGTCATTTGTAGATAATTTTTACCTAGTATATCATCATTTTTTCTGATATATCAAATATTTTAGAACAAATTTATAGCTTTTCAATGAACTTTGCTACCAATGACTTTTTTTTATTATAATTTGCAATAAATACATTATTCTTATTTTGCATATTTCTAATAATTTCATTATGATATTTTTCCTCTTTAGTTGGAGGATAATCATAGAACCATTTTGCTAGAATATCTTTATTAATTATTTTTATAGGATTATAATCATATTCTTTGCACATATAAAGTATAGCTCTTGATATAAATCCCCTTGAAGATTTATTCGGAATAAATAGTTTTTTTTTATGATTTACATAGTTTCCAAAATCTAATTCTACCCAGTTCTTGTCATCATTTATATCATAATCTTCAACATATTTATAATTTGACCTATTTACATTTATAGTATTAATTGTTTTAATAATATTATGCATATCATTAATATGTTTGGTGCTCAGATGTGATCTAGGAAATATATGTTCTACAGAATATATGTTGTTTCTTAATCTATCGTCTACATGGAAACCGCTATCAAGATATATTGACGGCATTTTATTATCAAATATAATAGCATGTCTTATAATATTTGTGCATTTAATTGTATTTGATGCAAACCCCTTTGAAAATATAAGCATGTTTATACAAATGATATATTTCAGGGTTTTATTGAAAATCATTCAACGATTTATCCTATATCATATATATCATTTTTTTAATTTATTTCAGACATTTCCTTTGCAATAGATGGATATAAGGTGGAAAAGAATTGATAAACATTAGCATGAATATCTACATTTTTATTTACTCTATATTCATTTAGAAGTGTCCTAGATTCAAAATCTCCATGTATCCAATAATGTACCATAACAGTACTTGATCCATAGTCGCCTTTTTTAACCATATCCCAGTCACTTTTTGATGATGGTAAATTATTGAATTTTAGATCATTTATCGGAAAAATTAGGTCTCTATTTTCAATAATATTAATATAATTAGAATGATTATGATATATGTCTATGTTATATTTAAAATATGATCCGCCAAAAATGTCAAACTTTGAAAAAATACTTTCTCCATTACGCTCGAAAATTGTCGACATATTCTGAATAATAAAATTCAACATAATATTGTTAGCATTTGCTGCAAAAAAAGCATTACATAAGTAATCATTTTTATTATAAAGTTTGATAGTTTGTTCTGCAGGTTCATATGTTATATGTAATTTATCACTCATCATATTAATAATTTCTTCGGGATCTTGTAAAATAAGAATATCTAAATCGATATATATACCACCATAATGATGAACTAAAATAATTCTTGATATATCACCTTTCTGCACACCTGTTCTTGATAATTCAAAAAGCCTTAGAATATGCGGATATTCTTTCTTGATGAGTTCAACAATTTTATCATCTGTCCATAGATGAAATACATATCCTTTGCTTTCAAGAACTGTTTTGTTATGTTCCACAATTTCTTGTAAAATATGAGGTAATTTTTCATTTTTCCATGTTTGGTGTATAATTTTCGGGATCATTTTATTTAATAATTATATTGTATTTTTTATATATATATCTATATATTTCTTCAATAATATACTAACACTATAATCAAATATAACAATCATATTAAAAAGTTTAATAGAACAAATTTTTAACGATGGTAAATATATAGAAATTACTTCAAAATTACCAAAAATATTTAAAGCCCACATAAACTTGAATAATATAGTATATACACTCATATTCATCATACAATAACAAGGCAGAGGTTCAAAAAGGTATTTCCAATATGTTATTATGGGTAAAATATGAATTAAAAAGTTTATTATAATATATTCAACTCTTATCATAATATTATGATTTCTTCCAATGTTGAGTAAAAAAGGTTTGGAATTATCTAATATGTCAAATAAAATCCTACTATCGTATATAACAAATCCATGATATAATAAAAATATTTGTAGCGAGTTTATTGCTATAAATTTAGATAAATATGAACTGTGAATGTCGTAATAATTATACATAATATAATGAGCACATATCATAAAAATATTCCAATTTGTGTATTGATTAAACTTTCTTTGAATTGTCTTATTTTCTTTAATTAAAAAACAAGGTATATGCTTCATAAAAGACATGGATACGAATGTAGATAACAGAAAGTTATGAAATATTGAAATATCATTATATGCATTTGAACAAACTGTATCTGTGAACATATACTATTATAATTATATCTACCTGATATATTCTTTAAATATATAAAAATTTACTATATTTATATTAGGTTTATGGATTTATTTCTAAATCCTTTAATGGTTTGTGGAATTGCTATAATATATTGGATATCAGTAATAGATGAAAAAAAAAGTAATCGTTGGTGGAAATATACTAAAAATAATTTATAATTTTATTTTTCGATAATTATTTTTATAAAAATGTGTAAATAACATTATCATTTGTATTTGATATATAAATTGAAACCATGCTAAATGTCGCGGACATATATTTTCCCATATCATAACAGATATTGAATGAATAATACATAATACAAACTGAAATATTTGTGCTTGTGTTACAATTTTTTTAAATGGATTATATATTCCAAATGACGCACATAAGTAATGACTATACATTAGAGTATGAATAATACTATTTATTAAACAACCAAACATAACAGTACCATTTCCATGTCCAATATAAAGTAAACTTCCCCAAATTATTCCAATTGTACTATGATGATATACGTGTAAGAACGTCAATTGTCTATCTGCTTTTTTTAATATAATAAAAATGGTATCAATATAATCAAAATATTTTGATAAATAATGAACAAACACATAATATTCAATATTTGAATTATACATAAGATTAATTCCAAATAAGTTTGTTTTTGTAGATATAAAAGTATATTTATATATACCACAAATCATATAAATATTTAATATAATTTGTGATAAATTATAAAATTGCATTAAACGTTTCAATCTGTATGAACTTCTATTTTTCATAAAATTCCTTAATATTACAATACTCGAAAGATATCCCGAAGTCATAATAAACATAGAAAGCGGTGACGCAATTATCTTTATTTTGTCTTTAAATGGTTCTAAAATAATCATATATTATCTTTATTTATAAAAGATCTTTTATATATTTATTTATCTAAAGGAGATGAAGTAATAGTCATACCACAGTATTCTACATTTTCATTTTTGAAATCTTGTTTTGTATATATACCTATATTTATAGCTTCTTCCAAAATCCATCGAAAATTGTTCCAAAACTCTTCTGTGTGTCCGATACTTTTTGTTGCTAAATGTGCTATTTCATGTAAAACTACAAACATCATAGTATTGATATCCATTAATTTATCATTGCTACGAAGGCATAATACAATCTGTTCTCCCTTATTAATAGAGTAACTCGTATAGCCTGGTGTATCTACTCCTTCTTTAAATTTATCTGGCTGAAAATTATTTTTCAACATTTCTACACGTTCATCACTGCCATAAGATTTTTTTAGATGTTCAACAAGTAAAACTATTTTTTGCCTGATTTTTGCAATCAAATCAGCAGCTTCTTTGGCATCCTTTCGTATTTGAACAGTATATTCTCTATCATCTACATCACTTTTCATTGTAGTTAAACCTTCATTTATGTAATAATTATGTAATAAATATATTCCAAAAATTGATAATATAAGTATAATTAATCCCTCTATACCTATATCCATTATCTATATATTTACTATAATAAATAAAAAAATGATTTACATTATTTAACAATTATATTTTATAATATAGTATGGATTTTCCTAGAAAACCTTACCCACCTATTGATCCTAAAAAATGTCCTTTAGAATTTCAGATTACGGATATATATATACCTGAAGCTGACAAAGATAAAGAGCGTAATAGCGATGAATTATATACAATATTACTATATGGCACATGTAATAATGGCGCAACGGTATGTGCCACAGTTGATAAATTTATACCATACTTTTACATTAAACCACCTCAAACATGGGAAAATTTAACAGATGAAAAATTTGATGCTAAGGTTGAAGAATTTAAAAACACCTTATTAAATGATGCATATAAATGCAGATTGAGGAATGGTGACGAATATAATAGGAAGATTATACCTAATAAAATAGCGCATCATTTTGACAATGTAACAACGGTGAAAAATATGGACTTTTGGGGATTTACAAATAATAAAATATTTCGATTTATGAAAATTTCTGTAAAATCATTGCAATTATTTACTTCATTAAAATATTACCTTAAGACGCTTGAAAATCAAGATTATAAGTCTTATGAAAGCAATATTGACCCTTTTCTCAAATATATACACATACAAAATATTAAACCATGCGGTTGGGTTCGTATTGAAAAATACACAATTGGCGACGATATTAGTAGATGTGATTACAATATAAATGTGAAATATAGCAATGTAATCCCTATTGAGGTGAATAAGATAGCGCCGTTAATAGTAACATCTTTTGACATAGAATGTTCAAGTAGTCATGGGGATTTTCCTGTAGCAAAAAAGAATTATAGCAAGGTTGCACAAGATTTGGCATTGGTAGTCAAAGCAGGTTACGAATACGATAAAGATTATGTAATAAATTGGCTCCAAAATATTTTCATAAATGATATTATGATTGATGAAGCAACCAATTTGAAAATTAATAAAGTATATCCTAAGAAAAAGATTACATCAGAATATATTCAAAATATTCCTAATGTGGTAAAACCAGTATTAGATAATATTTTGAGCATTCTTGATAAAATATCAAATTCTATATCTACTGATACAAACGAAGAAGACGATGATGGGGATGAAGTGAATAAATTAACAATAAGAGAATTAAACGAAGAAGAAGATAAAATCACAAGTTTGTTAGACAAAGTATTGCCACCACTGGAAGGAGATAAAATCATTCAGATTGGAACTACAGTACATATGTATGGTTCTGATAATATAATTTATAAGAATATAATTACTCTAAATACATGTAATAATATCGAGGGTTGTGATGTTATTACATGTAAAACAGAGAAGGAGGTTTTAATAAAATGGAAGGAACTCATGAATAATCTAAATTCAGACATTGTAACAGGTTATAATATATTTGGCTTTGATATGGAATATATTTGGAATAGAGCAATTGAAACTGGGATTATAGATGATTTTAGTATAGGTTTGGGAAGATTGATTACTAGAAAATGTTCTTTAGTAGAACAAAAATTATCATCATCTGCATTGGGTGATAATATTCTCAAATATCTTGATATGGACGGAACAGTTATAGTAGATTTACTTAAGGTTATGCAAAGAGAACAAAAACTGGATAGTTATAAATTAGATAATGTAGCAACAATCTTCTTAGGAGATAAGAAGGATGATCTAAAACCTCAAGAGATTTTTGAAAAATTCAGAGGAAACGCAGAAGATAGATGTGTAATTGCAAAATATTGTATTCAAGATTGCTGTCTAGTAAATAGACTTATGCATAAATTGAAAATCTTAGAAAATAATATTGGAATGGGAAATGTATGTCTAGTACCATTGAATTATTTGTTTCGCAGAGGTCAAGGTATCAAAATCTTTTCTCTAGTTGCAAAACAATGTATGGATAGAGGTGCATTAATTCCAGCTATCAAATCATATAGAGAAAATGTAGATAACGAAGAGGATGGTTATGAAGGCGCTGTTGTACTTGAACCAAAAGAAGGGATATATCTAAATGAACCTATAGTTGTATTTGATTACGGTTCTCTTTATCCATCTTCTATGATTGCAAGGAATTTGTCACACGACACATGTATATTAGACAAAAAATATATGATAGAAGATCCTAATATTAAGTATGAACATGTATATTATGATTTATATGAAGGTAGTGGTGACAAAAAAAGAAAGATTGGAGAAAAAGAGTGCATATTTGCACAATATAAAGATGGGAAAAAAGGTATTATTCCAGAAATTCTGAATATGCTTTTACAAGAAAGAAAAAATACCAGAAAAAAAATTGAATACCAGACAGCTATATTAAAAGATAATTCTGAAGTCGTTGGATTTCCTACTGAGAAAGATGATGTTATAGAATATCAAAATGTTGATACTGGTAATGTTGTAATAGTTAATAAATCAGATATCAAATCAGTAAAAGATACATATAATAGATTTGAACAAGATGTATTTGATTCGTTACAATTGGCTTATAAAATTACAGCAAATTCATTATATGGTCAAATTGGAGCAAGAACATCATCAATATATTTAAAAGATATTGCAGCATGTACAACTGCAACTGGTAGGGAAATGATTATGATGGCAAAAAATTTTGTAGAAATACATTATAATGCAGAAGTAATATATGGTGATACAGATTCTATATTTTGCAAGTTTCCTTTGAAAGATGAACAAGGTAATTCTGTTTATGGTAAAGATTCATTGCCATATGCTATCGAAGTAGGTAAACATGTAGAGAAAAATATTGTCAAAATCATGCCAAAACCTCAGAAATTAAATTATGAAAAATCATTATATCCATTTATCCTCTTTAGCAAAAAAAGATATGTAGGAAATTTATATGAAACTGATGTAAATAAATTTAAACAAAAATCAATGGGAATTGTACTTAAGAGGCGCGATAATGCACAAATTGTAAAAAAGATCTTTGGTGGTATAATTGATATTATTTTAAATAAACAGGATCTACAACTATCTATAGAGTTTCTTCAAGAAGAGTTGAATGATCTTGTAAATGGTAAGGCACCAATTAGTGATTTGATAATATCAAAAAGTCTTAGAGCATCTTATAAAGATCCTTCAAAAATTGCACACAAAGTGCTTGCTGATAGAATTGGTGCTAGAGATCCAGGTAACAGACCTGTTGTTAATGATAGAGTACCATTTGTCTATATAAAAGTAAATAATCCACACGCATTGCAAGGGGATAGAATTGAAAATCCGGATTATATTATTCAAAATAATCTAATTCCTGATTACTTACATTATATTACTAACCAGGTTATGAAACCTGTATTACAATTATATGCCTTATGTTTAGATCAATTGCCTGGATATGACAAAGATGAACAGTATTGGAACGATGTTGAAAAATCTTTGTTAGAGAAACCTATGTATACTAACAATATAAGAAGAAAAACAAGAATAGAGAATTTACGTATTAATATGGTAAAGGAATTATTGTTTGACAAATTTATTTATATGTTATCAGAACCAAAGATTAGGAAAACAAAAAAAACAGTAGTTAAAACATCAGGTGTGAATATAGTAAATACTAATGAAGTTACACAACCTGTAATTACCACAAATAATATCAAACAAAAACGTACAACCAAAAAATCAGAAACTGTGATTTTAAATGAAGTATCTGGGATTGGTGAAGTTACAATTAAAGTAACAAATGAAAAGAAATCTGGTAAAATATCTTCAGAGGCTTTTATAAAAGAAAATGGTAAGAAAATTTGGACCTATAAAAATGATAATAGTGTAACAAAGGAAATGGAAATAGAAAATATTATTAAAGAAATTATTGCTTCAGGAAAATCACAAAAATATTTAATTAAACTAAATAACCTATCGTTTGTCAAGGAATATCAAATATGTTTGGCTAAATACAATGAATTGACAAATGTTGCAAAGAATAATAATGTAAATATTTTAGAAAATGCATTTGACAATCTAGATACTGGTAAGCTCCAAGATATGGCAAAAATGAACAAATTTAAGGGTTTGTTAGAATTAAAGGATAAGTTTGAATTTGAACTAAAAACTAAATGAAGACATTGAAGATGATGATGATAATGTTGATATATCAGAACTATTAGGATATATGTATTTAAAATTATTTATGAAAAATCCATTAAATGACGAACTAGGGGCACAAGTATATGAACCAAAATTTTTTACATATAATATATCTCCTATATTCAATTCATTAAATTTTATATCTTTATATATAACGTCCATACTATCACAGGTTGGTCCAAAAAATGTAGATAAATATAATGGTTCTTTATTTTCACTAATTTTTAACGGTATTAATTCTGGTGTTTGATGATCATAATTTATACAATTAAATGAACCATAAACGCCATCGTTGATATAATATTTGAAACCATTTTTTTCTCTTTTTTTGGCAATAACATTTACTACTAAAGTATGTGTAGATTCAGTAAAAAATCTTCCTGGTTCTGCGATGAATTTAATTATGTTTTCATCTATTTGATATTTGAAAAAATCGTTTTGAGCCTTAATGATATTAGTAGCAATATCATCAAACGAAATATGCTTATCAATTCCAGGAAACCCGCCACCAATATCAATTGTAGTTATATTAAACCCATATTTTGCAGCTTTCACACAAGCTAATTTGCAATCTCTAATAGCAGTATAATAACTTTTTGGGTCTTGACAACCACTACCTACATGAAAACTAAAACCAATTAAATTCATATTTAGTTCCTTGATTTTTTCAAAAACTATATCTATATCACTTAAATTACAACCAAATTTAGTATTAAACTTGCATTTGCTATTTGAATCATCAACACATATACGTAATAATAATTCAGCATTTTCATACAATTTATGTATTTTTTCTAATTCTTCTATACAATCAAATGTCATAAGATTGATATTTTTATCATATGCATATCTAATATGAGATGGTATTTTGCAAGGATTTGCAAAAATAATTCTGTTCGGATTATCTATAATATTTAAAACTGTAGCCAATTCATATTGTGATGCACAGTCAAAATTACATCCTAGTTCTGCTAATAGTTGAATTATTTTGACATCTGGATTGCATTTTATTGCAAAATATGGTTTAATATTTGGTAATTTCTCTGTCCATTTATTGTATTGTTCAATAACTTTATTGAGATCTACAATATAAAATGGATTGTCATTTATTGTTTCGCTATGTTTGTGAATAATATCCCTTAAAACATCATCTTTCATTTATCTAATATATAATCTATATTTTATATTTTGTTCTTACATATTTTTATGGGAATAAATATTTAATAATTATATTTGCTTTTTCTTTTCCTATCTTATCAATACTAGAAAGCAATGCTACTTTGTCATCACAACTTGCAAGAGAATTAATTAAATCTTGCATAGATGGATAAACTTCAGCAATTTGTTTTGCTATAACATTTGATATATGAGGTATTTGTGATAATTGCATAATATAACATGTAGCGGGATCTATATTATCAATTTTCTTCTTTTTTAATTTTAAAGTATCTGTATAAGTTGTAGTTTCTTTATTATCTACTATAAATTGCTTGGGATTATCTATAATTTTAGTTGCTATTGTTAAAAGTAATGTACAAGTATCAGATATGTTTTTAGTGAATAATATTCTAATATTATCTCTGAATAATGTATGTAAATATGCTCCCAATAACATTGTTTTATTTTTATTATATGAATATGTTGCGGTTATGTTATCACCTTCAATAATATATGTTAAAGAATGTAAATCCACATTTGATAACAATCTTCCTTTTTGCTCCTTATATCTTCCATCTTGTATTGAAGATATCAAGTCAGGTACTGTTTTTCTTTCAAAAACATAAAATAAATCACCAAATTTAATATGTATATCTCCAAGATCCAAGTTTTCTTTTGAAAAATTTATTTTGCCCTGGTATATATCCATATCTCTTTCATTTATTTCATTATATAATGCGACTTCTCTATTATCTATTATAATATCCATTTGATATATATATTCACAAAATTTTAAATAATATTTTTATATTATAGGAAAATGGATGTTAAGAAATTGAGAGATGCTAAGAAACCAAAGGATGCTAAGAAACCAAAGGATGCTAAGAAACCAAAGGATGCTAAAAAACCAAAGGATGCTAAGAAACCAAAGGATGTTAAGAATCCTGATGATAAAAATCTTGCATATGCTAAAAAAATATTAGATACTACTATAAAATTAGTACAGTGTAATAAAAAAAAATGTAAAAAAAATTTTAAACAATTAGAACCTATTACAAATGTTTATAAAAATGATATTCAAAATATATTATTAAATCCTAAATTAAAACAATATCAAAAAAATAAACTTATACATGATAGAAGCGTTGTATTTTATAAAAATGATAGAAAAGATTTAGTTAAGTGTCAACTCCAAAACTGTTATAATGAAACAAAAAATATTATAGACGATACTATAAATATTTTATTAAATAGATACAAAAATAACAAAACACATCAAACATATCAGTTTGCTAAAAAATATCAAAAAATATTTAAATCTAAAAGAATAGATATAGATACAATAAACGAATACGACTTAGAAAGTTTAGTAAATATTGAATTATAATTGCTATTTTATCTTGTATATAATAAATAAAAGCATTATCATAATACTCGATGGATATATATAATAAACCAATATTGTGTAAATGTTGTATAAAAAATTGATTTTTTATAGTTCTTATTATAAAATAAGTGAAGAAACAATGTCTTCTAATATAGGATTATATTCATCAAATCCTATATTTAAAAATTCATGGAGATCAAGTTCATCATCTTTTACACAATCCTTAAAATTTAAAAAAAATCAAAAATTAAATTATTCAAATGACATATATGATGAATCATGGAGATATTTTGCTAAAATATGGTGGGAAAAATATGTTAATAATTTTCCACAATCAGATATCAAAATAAAGTGTGATGGTTATATAAATAAGGCGTGTCATTCACAAAAATCAAAAGCATATGATGAAACTCCTGAATTTATGTATTGGATATATCTAGCAAATCAAAAATAATATTTCAAAAGACGGTTACAAATATATGTAATAATCTTAATTTTTATTATTTTTATACATAAATAAAAATAGCATTATCATACACGCAGCAATAATTATAGTTATATTTATTTCGGGATTTAATGACATATTACTAAAGGCTTCGCTGTTTTTATCCAGAGAATATTTATTAGCTAGACTTGATATAGATTTTAAATTAGGTTTTATTTCTTCTGCTTCAGGTTTACTTTCTTTAGCACCCATAGTTCTATAAATAATAATTATATTATTATGTATACATATTACATGTTTTATGTGATTTTTTATAAAGTTGTTCAAAAAACTGAGGAAAATGTTCTTGAATATTTGAAGATTTTCTATTATTGAATAGAAATTGTAATAAAGTACTAGGTTCTACATTATACTTTGATATATTTTCCCATAATTTTTCAAAGGCATTTTCATCTGGAAAAAACGACATAAACATATTTTTTGCCTGATATTTATCTAATATAGTCATTTCGATATTTAGATCAATTCTGCATGATCTTATTAGAGCATCATCTAATTTGTCAGGAAAATTTGTTGTCAGTACTAAAATTAGTCCTTCTTGACTATTAAAGCCATCAAGACAATTCAACAAACCATTCAAGGTTATATTATTTTTATGTGTATCATGTGCTTTTCTATCATTAAATATACAATCTATATCTTCAATTACTAAAATAGATAGTTTTTCACTATCGTGAATTGATCTGAATGCATCAATTAGTTCATTCTCTTTAAGATCTTGATTTATATTTAACATACAAATATCAGCATCACATAAAGATGCAATAGCATGTATTAGAGATGTTTTCCCTACACCAGGGGATCCGTGTAATAAAATATTCATTTTATAAGGAATACCATGCTTTATATAATCATTATAACTGTCCTTTTGTATAAAGGATAAAATAGCTTCATTGATTTTTTCAATCTGCCCTTCTTTTAAAAATAATGTATTTAATTCTCTTTTTGGAATGGTAGAATGATTAGACCAACAGTATTTTGTAAAAATCTTTTTCTTAACTTTGTTAATTGATATACTATTTAGATTTTCTAATTCCTGGTGTTTTGTATTTATTGCTTTTTCTATAAAAGTTTTGATTATATCATTATTTGATGCTTTCATAGTGATTTTTTTAACTGGATATAATGTCTCTTTATTTTTTACTATTAGAACTTCATTATTAAGGAAATAATCACATAATTCTATTTCTATACCTTCTATAGTATATATACCATTTTCTGGAATAATAAAATGAAAGAATTTCTTTTCACCACGATAATGATATTCATAAACAAATTCTTTATCACAACTTAAATAATGTCCAACAATATTTTGTGTTTTACTCAAATGATCATAAATATATGCTAAAATTAATTTATTATTAGCAATATTCGAGTAAATTACTAGCGACATTGTATAATATTATATACATTATAGTTTTATAGCTTTATATGACATATTCAAAAAATATAAATTTTTATCCTAATAATGTAAAAAAATGATTATCATATTAGCAGTAATGTTATATACAATATAGGAATGTCAGACAAGATTGCAAATAATAACAAGAAATGGAATAAGAGCGAAGACCAAAAAATGCTTAGTATGTATGCTCGTCATAAGAATTTTGAAGCAATTGCTACAGAATTGAAGAGGTCTAAAGATGCTGTACAAGCAAGATTTGTTAAAATCGAACTTTGTGATAAATATTCTGATAAGTATTTGTATAAAATGCTAAATAGTATTGCTAAGAAATATAATATTAAGAAGGGAGATCTTGTTAGGTATCTTAAATATGCAGGTATTAAAGAGCAAACTATTCATAAAGCTGATGCTAAGAAAGAACATATTGTAACAAGGTCAAAGCGTGCAGTATATATTGACGACGATGATGAATATACAGACGATAGTGAATATTCTGATACAGATGATAGTTATTATAGCGAAGAAGAAGATGAATATAGTGAAACTGAAGGATCAGAATATAGCGATACAGAAGACACTGATGATACGGAATATAGTAATACCGAAGATGATGATACTTATGATAAATATGAAAATATTATGTGTGAAAAAATTTACAAACGTATTTTGAACAAAAAAAGAGAACTCGAATTGCGTGCTAAAAACATTAATAGTGTTATGAAATATATGAAAACGCTAAATAATAAAGTAGATAAACTTCTGAAAAATAACTTCTAAATAATCTTAAAAACGAAAAAAATAGCATTTATATAATATTTTTTATTTAGATATCATTATCTTTTATTGGGCATAACATATTGTATATCAAGATACTTGAAAATATCTTCTTCTGAATGTATAATATTTGAAGTATCTATCATCTTTTTTGTTTTGTTATCTTTGATACCATATTCTGATAATGATAGACCTTTTTGCAATGCTATTCTTCTCATATAAATATTAAATGTATAAGAACCTGTGAAATATAATAATGCAAAATAATAGTATTCTGGTTCTGCAATCAAAATATCAATTCTTCTTGCTGGCAATTCTGAAGATAATTTGCAAATTCCCATAAATTTATTTTTTCCCGAAGCCAAACTTTCTAAAATATATCCAGAAGATTGCAAAATATTAATAATTAGTTTCAAATCAATATCTTTTCTATTTTTTATCAATATATCAATGTCACCCATATCTTTATTTTTTCTCCTGTAACTACCTACCATTTCAAATTCAATATCTTTATTTATAGATTTAAATGTTTTTTCAAGCAATTTAAAATGTTTCTTACCTTCTTCCATTGGTATGCGTTTTTGCATATCATCATGATATAATAGACCTATTTTTTGTTTTTCATTTAATAGTTCCGTTCTATTTTTCAGTTCATCAAATGAAGATAATGTGTTAACTAGCTCGCCTATTTTTACTGGACCAATTCCATAAACACCAAGAAGTTTTTTCCCCAAAATATATTTAGGGTCTTGTAATACTCTTTCAACAGCATTCATCTTACCAGTTTCTAAATATTCCATAATTTTATCTTCAATTTTCTTACCAATTCCTTTGATTTCTTTAATATCATCTTGTGCTTTAATGGGCTTATCATATAATTCAATTTCTTCTATCACTTTTTCATAGGCATTTGCTTTATACGGTTCCTTATTAATTATTTCATATTCTTGTAAAATTTTTAGATTGCTTATAATATTTTTATTGGGATTTTTATCATTTATCAAATCTTTTTGTAATTGTTTTTCTAAATTTTCTTTTTTTATACATCTTCCAGTTCTAGGATTTACTACTTTACCATCTTTGCAGATCTTCTCCATTTTCAAAACAATTCTATATTTATATTTCATTTTTTTCATTATATTTCAAAAAAACTAATATATTAAATAATAAAAGGCGTTATAATGCAAAACATTATATCTATAGACAGACTTTTATCAGTTTGGATTGTACTATATTCATACTTATATTTACTTAAAATGGTACCATATAATCCAATCCTATTATTATTTATAGCATATGGTTTTACACTAATAAGCAGTATTATAATTGCATTAAAAAGTAAAAATATAACTAGACTAATAATATATTTTATTATTAATACTATCTTTAAATTATCACTTATTATAATGATATGGAAAAATAAAATAAATGTATATGATGTACTATTTTCTTATATTTTAATTATAATATATGTAGTTTACATGAATTTAATGAAAGATGATATTGTATGTGTGTATATTGACTTAGTAAAGAATATTATAGATGAAAATAATGGGCGTAAATCGCAAATTATGCATTATATAGATTACTTAAGGAGATAAAAGTGAGTACATAATTCAGTTAAACTTTGAAATTATAAAAACTTTCTAAAATTCATAGAAAAAATAAATTATGTACTCAAAAATATAATTATATTATTCATTGAAACAATGCCCATCCATAGTCCTTTTTAATATTTCGTTTACCTCTGGATTAGAACTTTGATACCCTCTTACAACTCCTGTAGGAAATAAAGGTTGTTTTACAGCACAACATGTTATTAAATTAAGATTTGGATTTATTATTTTAGAAAATGCTGATAGAGCACTATTTGTTTTTAGAACAGTATGGCACTTTGATAGTGCAGCAGCATCAACTATAGCTGCTGTACAATGATTAAATTTAAATATAAAAGTATTTGAATATTCCTGATTATTTAAACATTCTTTATATAATGGATTACTAGTATTATTACATCTTAATTGATCATAATAGAAAATATTTAAATGAGAAAACTCTGTTTTAATTTTTGAAATAAATGTTTCTTCATCACTGCAACAATATATATTTTCTACAAATTTGTTATTTAGTAAATAATCCTTTATAATAGTTATAAATTCTTCTTGTGAAATAGGGTTTGATATATTTGTATCATTATTTTTATCAGTTCCTCTATAATGAATACCTAACGTCAATGATGTATCAAATACAGGAATTTCTTTTTGAATATATTCACGTAAAATGAAATATTTTTTCCAAATATGATTTGCTTCATTAAAACTATTTAAAGTAAAATCAAAACCTATTTTTTTTGATGATTTGTACATTTTGATATCTATATTTATAGGATCACATAGATCCTTTGGACCGTACAGATGAATAGGAATAATATGCGTAGGGATAATATTATTATAATACTTTGTTGTAATATTAAAAATAATCTTAAGTTTGTTGGTAATATTATCAGTGTTAATAAGATTACTGGTGTCAGCAATTAGATTATCAATGTTAATAAGATTACTGGTGTCAGCAATTGGATTATCAGTGTTAATAAGATTACTGGTGTCAGCAATTAGATTATCAGTGTTAATAAGATTACTGGTGTCAGCAATTGGATTATTTAGGGTATCAGATATATTTTCATTTTGAATTTGATTCTCTTTTTCTAAATCATATAAAATTTCAAGTAACCATAATAATGATTGTCCAAACATACCTTCTTGTAATTCATCTTCATTTGATTTAATTATATAGTTTATCATTGTAAATATATTTACAAAAACCTTTATATCAATTTGTTTATATAATTATCAAATCTAATAATATATTTTAGAATATATGAGTACATAATTCAGTTAAACTTTGAAATTATAAAAACTTTCTAAAATTCATAGAAAAAATAAATTATGTACTCAAATTTAATTTTGTAATTTATATTTTATGATTTTCATAATATTTATAATACCATACTGACTTAAATTGTTCTGTTATAATTTATACTACGACAAAATTGAATCATGTATTCGGTACTATGGTCACTCAAGGTATGTCGCATCATAGTATTACTAACAAAACGCCTAACACATATGATTATTCGTTGGAAAGTTTATTTGAAAAAACTCTCACTATATCAGACGACAAAACCCATATGCACACACAAAAAGAATATCTAAAACATATTATTGCAACTAACGAATATGTAAGCAACTGTGTATCAAACAAAAAAAAGGATATCAACTCTCTATCATATTTGATAGATAGAAACTTATCACAATCTGATTGTATCAAACTTGGCACTGGTATTGAAAAAATTCTCAAAGATATAATTTTAGATCAAAATATAAGAATTAGAGATATCAAGCCGAAGAATAATAAAGGTAAAAAAGAAAGAGACCATCTATTTGAAGACAATAATAACAAAATTATTTATTATGCAGAACTCAAATCAAATCTATTTCTGGACACTGAGAAATGTAAATCTACTTCAAATAAATGTATTGAGATACAAAAAGAACTTGAAACACTATATCCTGGTTATATTATCAAAATGTATCTTGTCGGTCTTCGATATTACAAAAAAGATGAAATGCCCAAGACAGTAGCAGATAAATATAATATCATTAAAGATAATGTTGTCGGTATTAATGAATATTTGACACAACTTACAGACAGTTTCTCTTTTGTCAATGAAAACGAATATAAAGATTTCTTAAATGAACTAGCAAATGCTATGTTTGAAAATGCATAAGACTTAGTAATTCTTTATAATAAGATGTTTCGTATTAATTTCATCACCTATTCTATTTCCATATAGTCGAAATTTGTAATTTTTTTCATATTCATCAACTATGAAATCTTTATATAATTGATTGATGAAATTTGTTTTCCCAATTATCATAAGACATTTATTTTTGGTTTCTTTAAAAAGTTTTGCTAGATTTTCATGTTCCTTTTTCCCAAATTGACAATATCCATAGTCTGTAAATTCACTATCGTATGGCGGATCTAAGAACATAAAATTATTTTCATCATTGAAATTATTAAATATATATTCATATCCTTCGTTGAAAATTGTTGTGCGCGATAGTAATGCCTCATAATCTGGTATTAAAAGTTCTTGATAATTTATCGTCTTATATTTCCCAAATGGAATATTGAATTTACCATCTTTATTATATCTCAACATTCCTCGAAAACAGGTTTTACGTTGATAATAAAATCTTTGAGCATTTTCAAGTGATGTTGTAACTGGCATATGATCGCGAATATGATAATATGTATCTTCATTGTTTTGATTTTGTTCCATGAAATCATATATATGATGGGAATTTCCTTCGCCAATATTTTTATATAGGTCTATTAATTCAGTATGTACATCACTTATAATGGCTTTTCTCGGATTTAAATAAAAGAATACTGCACCTCCACCTACAAACGGTTCAATATATGTATTATAATCAGTAGGAAAGTATCTTTCAAAATGTTTAATTTCATCACATTTACCACCACTCCATTTAATGATCGGTTTTAGATGTTTATCACTTCTGTTGTGAGTATCAATTAAATGTTGTAATTCATTTATATTTTTTGAACTGTATTTTTTGATACCCAGTTCTTTGCATTTTTGCAATAACTCTTTTCTACTTGTCATTATTAAGTATAAGTGTTTTACTCTTTATATTATTCATTTTTTATAAATATATCATTTATGATAATGTGCTTGTAAACAAAAGTAAAAAATGTACAAAAATAACATAAAAAAATGATATATAATACTAATAGATATATTAGCATTAATGAATATTAATGATGTACAAAAAGATCCTTTAGCATTCATAGAAAAGTCCAAAAAAAAGGATATAATTGATCTTTTAAAGAAAGCAGACGACGCGTTTTTTAAAAGTGGTTCAACATTATTAACAGATGATATTTATGATATAATAAAAGATTATGTAAGAAACAAATATCCTAAAGATGCTTATTTAAAACGTATAGGAGCAGATGAAGACCGAAAGGTAACATTACCATATTATATGGGGTCTCAAAATAAGATAAGAGATGACGAAATTGACATTCAAAGATTTCAAGACAAATATAAAGGACCTTTTATAGTAAGTGATAAATTAGATGGCGTTAGTTGTCTCATAACATATAATAATGATGTAAAAATGTATACAAGAGGTAATGGAACAGAGGGGCAAGATATAAGCCATTTACTAGATTATATTCAAGGTATACCAAAATCAATTAAAAATGCGAATTTAGCAGTACGCGGAGAACTAATAATATCAAAACAAAATTGGGAAATATTAAAGGATAATGGTGTTGATGGTGCAAATGCAAGAAATGTAGTTTCAGGATGTATTAATAGCAAAATAATTAATAAAACCATTTTTGCAAAAATAGAATTTGTAGCATATAGTTTACTTGAACCAAAGCTAAATGGAATAGATGGTATGGATTTATTAAATACATACGGATTTAAAGTAGTTAGATATGATGTGCTTACAAAACTGAAAATGGATATATTATCTAATTATTTACAAAGATGGCGTATGCAAGGAGAATATGTCATTGATGGTATTGTGATATGCGATAATAATATACATAATATCATTAAAGGTAAAAATCCGGATTATTCCTTTGCATTCAAGTCAATACATACACACGAGCAAGTAGAAGTAATAGTAACAGGCGTAGAATGGAATGTATCAAAAGACGGATACATTAAACCAATTGTCAAATTTAATGAAGTTATGTTGGATGATGTAAAGATTAAGCAAGCCACCGGATTTAATGCTGCATTTATTGAAAAACACAAAATAGGTGCTGGGTCGCGAATAATAATTATTAGATCAGGAAATGTCATACCGCATATATTATCTGTTCTAACGCCGTCTGCATTAGGTAAGCCTAGTATGCCCGAAATAAAATATATTTGGAATGATACTCATGTAGATATAATAATGACAGATGAATATAATAGCGATTATGAAATCAAAAATATCATATATTTTATGAAAACTTTAGACATCGATTACATGGGAGTTGGTAATATTACAAAATTGTATAATGCGGGTTTTAACACAATAAAAAAAATAATCAATATATCTTATGATGAGTTACTTAAAATAGAAGGTTTCAAGGAAAAAAGTGCGAATAATATCATACAATCTTTAAATAAAATTAAAAATATTGATTGCATATCTTTAATGGATGCATCAAATATGATGGGAAGAGGTTTCAGTTACAAAAAGATTAAAATGATTACATATGAATATCCCTATATATTGAAAAACGATGATAAAAGTCGAGAGAAAGCATTAAGATTACATGTATCTGATCTTATAAAAGTAGATGGAATAGCAGAGATAAGTGCTAAATTATTCTTAGAAAATTTGCCTAAATTTTATGAATTCTATGATGATTTAGGTGTAAAATGTGTAAATTCACACAATACTGATACAATTTATAACAATATTGAAAATAGCAAGATAAAAGGTAAAATATTTGTGTTTTCTGGATTTAGAAATAAAGATTTGGAAAATTATATAGAAAAACATCATGGATTTGTAAAAACATCTGTAAGTAAAAATACAAATTATGTAGTTGTGGCTGATATAAATGAAAAAAGTGCAAAAATAGCAAAAGCAAATGAATTAGGCATCAAAATATTAACACCAAAAGATGAAGAATATATCAAAATGTTTCCAGCAGTCATATAATAAAATTATATAAGAAAAAGAGACATTATATATATAGCTTACAAGCGCTACAGATTAAATTTACATACTACATAATGCCATCAAGATATCAAGAAATGCTAAGAACCCAAAGACAGAATGAGAATACAGCTAGAGCAGGTCTAGCGTGGGAAAGTGGTGAAGAAGATAAGGTACTTGACATGATTTTTACAGGGAAATCATACGATGATGTAGCTAAAGAACTTCAAAGAACCGAAGGAAGTATCCGTACAAGACTATGTACTATCCTATGCAAACAGATTGATGCTGGAGATGAGACAGTAGAAAGTGTATTTGATAAATACAAGGTTTCTTCTCAAGAACTAGATGAATTTAGAGAAAAAAAGAAGAAACGCGAAGAGAACATTCAGCAAAGACTAAAGAATAGAAAAGCAGGTAAAAAACCTGCTTATTCAAATGCACCATCTTACGACACAAATACTAATAGTCTTGTAGGACATATCATGGACATTAAGCGTGATTTGTATACAATCAAACAACATTTCAAAATTAATTGATATTAACAACCTTTGTAAGTATAGAAAGTATATTAATTAATGCATCAATATTGCTAATATCAGATAATATATTTTCACTAAGTTTGTTCTTTTTATCTAATTCAACTACTAATGTATCATTTTTAGTTGATATTTGAATATATTTAATATTAGACACATCAATATGTATATTAGATATTGTAATTTGTTTAGCACGAACTATTTCGTTATTAATTTCGGTATTATTTGCAACCCAAGTAATATTAGATACAAATGTATTTGTAAAATTAACTATTGATACCATATTACCAATGTTAGTAGTTTTTAATGTTTTCCGAATTTTTCTTAAACCAATTAAATAATTTCTATATATAGTTTTTTCATTACAGTTTGGAGTTATATTTTCTTCATAAAGTTTTTTGGGAATTATAGAGTATTTTTGAGAAATTTGTGGTATCAAATTTACGAAAGCATTGGTGTATACATTAAATATAATGTAAAGCAGAATTATTCTTAGTAATGCTGTCATCAATTCAATGAGGTATATTATAAGTTGACTATAAATAAAATCATTTTTTTGTTGAAAAGTATATAAAAACTGACATATGTTGATATATAATATCGTTTGTATATTCTAAAATGAATGAAGATGATATGTGGAATATTTTTAATGAAATAAAAAAAGAAACACAAGAAATCTCTTTAGATACAAATGATATTAAAAATGATACTGATGATGTTAAATGTTCTTGTGGATGCGAAGATTTTGTTATGGAAGATAATATGCAAATATGCAAAAATTGCAGTTGTATTATTGGAAAGATGATTGAAAACACTGCAGAATGGCGATATTATGGCAATGATGATAATAGAGACGGTGATCCATCTAGGTGTGGAATGCCTACAAATAATCTATTACCAAAATCATCTATGGGTTCTATGATTGGAGGTAGCTATAAAGATAATATTGATATCAGAAGAATACGTATGTTTCAAATGTGGAATAGTATGCCTTATGATGAACGTACCTTATGGAATGTATTTGATAAAATGACATCAAACACTGTTAATAATGGCGTGCCTCAAAAAGTCATAGATGATGCAAAAGTGTTATACAAAAGTGCTTCAGAAAAGAAAATATCACGCGGAGATAATAAGGAAGGACTTATTGCATCTTGTATATATCACGCATGTCTCTTGAATAAAATACCAAAAAGTTCAAAAGAAATCGCCGCAATGTTTAATATATCGCATGTAACTTTAAACAAGGGAAATTCTCGCTTTCAAACATTATTACAAATTAATGTTTCTTCTCCAGAGCCTATTGATTTTATTTCACAGTATGGTAATAATTTGAATATGACAATCAAAGATATTAATAATTGTAAGCAACTAGTTATGTTTATAGAGGAAAATGATATTATGAATGATAATTCTCCAACATCTTCGGCTGCTGGAATATTGTATTATTATACAATGGTCAAAAATTTGGGATATACAAAAAAACGTTTTGCAAAAGCATGTAATGTATCAGAAGTAACAATCATAAAATGCTATAAAATTATTAATGCGCATCATGATTATATACTAAATAACAAGAGTGAATTGTTTAGTTAGTTCGTCTATTAAAATCTATATTTAATCCTTTGTAAATATAAATGATACTATGGAGAACGAACTATTTACATCAATTTGTAATGGTGATATACAAAATAGTATACTTCTAAATACTAAAATCATATTTTTAGAACAATCTACTGATATACTTGATAACATTTATATTGACGTGTGTGCTTACATAGGAACATTTATATCATTACAAAATATTCATAAACTGATAGATATATATGCTATGACCAAAAAAATAATTGAAAATGATAAAATAGTGATCAAGGATATTTATATACTTATTACCAAAATGTGTATTATATGCGACACATATAATAAACACCCTACAAATAAATGTGGTGTAATGTCGCTGAAAACTTTAAAAGAAAAGATTGCCTTAATTTTTAATAGCGAAGATATGAAATTATCAGCAAATGGTATTATGAAATTTGATGGAATATTACCGCCTGTTAATCATGAAAATTATGCAATAGCATTAAGAATAATAGCAATAATAATAAAAACTATAAAATCAACCGATAATATTAGCGTAGATTATGGTGATGAACTATCTTTAATTGCTAACAATCTGCGTTACTCATTAGACTATATTTCAAGAACAAAATATAAGTTTGAGACCAAATTTTATAATTTAGATAATGATAATATATGGTTTATATGGGGTGTATTTAGTTTATTATATAATGAAGAATGTATATCAAATGCGTATTGGTTATTTAATTATGAATATAAAAAAAAATGTAAACTAAAACGTATTGGAATTATATGGTCTTTGGGGATTATAGCCATATACATACATAAAAAAGATATATCAAAAGGTTGGAACGAAAGAGAGGTAAATGTCATAAATAAAATTGAAGAGATATCAATAAAGTTGTATAATGAAATACGGCAGAAATTAGTAAAAGAATATCCTGATATTGTACAAATAAAACCTAAGGAAAATAATAATGATGGTATGAATTTCATATTAAATTATGTTCCTATTATGGGATCCATACAAAATAAAGTGACAACTGTAAATAACACTGGTACAGAAATCAAAGAGATATCATATTAACTCGTAGATATATATAGTATCTTTATCTGATGTTTTTTCTAAAATATCATTTGTATCTTCATACAATGGTAAAACCAATTGCATTGTTGAAGCATAATTATATAATGTGATTAGATTAAATGTTTTCAAAAAACTTATTAAATGTTCCTTAGCATCATCTAAAATTGTTTTATTATTTTTGTATATAGCTATGTCTATCCACATGGTATATCCTTTGAATAAATTTGTATCAAACTCTATTTTTCTAAATGTACTCATATTTTATTATTTAATTAAATTGATCTTATTATATTTTTTTATTATTTCTTGTTTAGAAATACTATAAGCCCCTACATTATTTGATTTATTGAACTTGACCTTGTTTAATTTATCTAATGAGACATTCTTATTAAGTTTGATAAACCAATTTGTATTAATATTATCGTTTGTATCGCATTTTTTTATTTTTCCAACACTAAATCCTACGCGCCGTATAGATAAATCACATTGTGGTTTTTTGACAAAGTTATACCAACTATTTGGATATTGTTTTTTTAAAATTTTGCGCGGATATGATTTTTTTATCCATATTTGAAATACCGTTTTAATATTTCTGGGCGAATTTTGAAAAGTAAAAGCATTTTCTGGTAGTTTTTTTTCATATACTAAATGATAATTTATAGGGAAAGATTTTTGAAAACTAGGTTTTTTAAAACTTACTGGGAGAATAAAAGATATAGATTTTGCATTGAGTAGTGATGCGTGTTTTATAAATTTTATTGCTGTAGATGCTTTATTGCCAAATGGCGGATTTCCAATGATATGTATATTTTTCGATTTATCTTTCTTTAGTTTTAAAAAATCCTTTTTCTGTATATCAGGATGTTCTGGTTTAATATCATAAAACTTATAGTTATTTGAAAGTTTTTTAATTACTTTTAAAAATGCTCCATTTCCAGCACTTGGTTCGATTATATGATCTGATTTTCTTATTTTAATATATTTTTTGATAGCTTTGTAGCAAAATAAAACTATTTCTGGTTTGGTATAATATTTATCAAACTGTTTCATCTAATAACAATAGTCAAAATATTTTGAATACAAATCTAATATATTTTAATAATAGAGAGGAGGATCATAAAATTCATGTCTAGAAGTAATAATGATAATGGAAGATTACAAAACTTAATAACATTACAAGATTGTAAATGTTGGAATAAAAACAAAACCATTAATCCAATGACAGGACGAGCAATTAGTTTACCAACAAGTTCTGTATCTTCTAGTGTATCAAGAAATCCTACAAAATGGGGTGATATTTTACTGAATAAATGTGATCAGAATTTTCCAGAATACAATAGAACTAATACATCATCAGTTGATAATTGCGAAGAACGTTCTAATCAAAGAAGTAAATTATCAATAAAAGAACTAATTAGAATGTTAGAAAATTCTACAGAAGTAGTTGCAAGCAGAAATAGATCACCAGCCGCTTCAAGAAGTAGTAGATCACCAGCTGCTGCAAGAAGTAATAGATCTCCAGCTGCTGCAAGAAGTAGTAGATCTCCAGCTGCTGCAAGAAGTAGTAGATCTCCAGCTGCTGCAAGAAGTAGTAGAGAAACACCGGTACAAAATACTACTATTAAATATAAATATGATGTAGATACAGGTGATGTATATAATGAAGATGATTGTACTATATGGATGGAAGATAGAACCAAACATTTTCGAACTGAAATTATGTTTGAATTACGTCCATCTCGTGGTGCTCCTAAGTTATACGGACCTATATATAATAGATTATTAGAATATTGTGACTTATATAATTTAATTGAAAATCCAGCAGTTCCACAAACTCCTTTGAATGATATTGAAAAAGATATAATAAAAAACAGAGGTATTCTAAATTTGAAAATCAAAAAAATTAATATCAATCCAGATAAATTTGATTTAAAAATATATGCAGAAACATTTCAAAAACTAATTTATCATTTTAAAGATTGGACTAAGGATGATATAAATATTAATAACAAAAATTTGATAAAATATCTAGTTGATAAGAGGGGATTACAAATAAGTTATTTTGAGAATAGTATTTTTGTAATACGAAAAAAAATAAATAATTTTTTGGAAGATATAGAAGATATAGAAAATCCAGAAAACACTTTTTTTCAAAAATTCATATTTATTCTTGAAAAGCAATTTAATTTGTATAATATATATATCAAAAAACATTATAATAATACTAAAATATCAAATTATATAGATAATCTTACCGAAAATTATAATAATTATAAACAAAAATTGAATGATGAATATAAAGATCATTTAGCAAGAGAGGCGAGAGAAAGAGAGGCAAGAGAAAGAGAGGCAAGAGAAAGAGAAGAAAGAGAAAGACAGGCAAGAGAAAGAGAACGAAGAGAACAAAGAGAACAAAATCGAAGAGAAAGGGAGAGAGAACTTCAACAGATAAGAATGCAGTATGATCGGGATGAAGAAATACGAAAATATAAGGGTATATTGGATAAAATGTTGGATCCAGTAAATGGAAATTCAAAAAAATCAATACAATCTAATAGTATTCAACATACAGAAGATATTAATATTAATTGTATTGATACATTTAATAAAAAAGATGATATACAGCAATATAAAAACTTCAATAATCTCATGAAACGCACTTGTAATTACTATATCAATCATGATAAAAAGTTAGACAATGATACAAAAGATTTGCATGTTTTATTTAAAGAGTATATTGATAGAAAATCAAATAGTTTGCCTACAGAATATGCTTATATCCCACAAAATAATCATCATCATACTTTGTTATATTATAGTAAATATATATATAAAAATGAGGATTCAAATTTTGAAATAAAAATACCCGCATTATATTCATTATTAATATGGTATTTAAATGTACCTGAACATGACTATACATTTTTGAAATACGGTAAAAAAAGTGATAATCATTCATTATCATTATTATTTACAATTGAATATGATATTATTATTGACCACGAGAATGCGAAAACATCACAAAAAAAGAATATAGGATGTGATTATGGTGGATTATCAAGAGTATTCTTTAAAAAAGTATTAGATGATTTAAAAGAATTAGAAATATTTATTACAAATGAACATACTAATAAATATTTTTTAAATCCTAATTTTAAGTTTGATCATAATTTTTATAACTTTTATGAATATTATTGTGATTTTAACAAAAACATACAAAAACATGTTAATGATAATTATATTTTAACAAAATTATATACTATGATTGGTAAGTTTTTATCATTTTGTATATTAAACAATTTTAGTTTAGATTTTGATATATCATCTTATCTTATTGCTAATTTTATATATGAAAATGATAAAATAAAAGATAACGATAAACTGTATTATATGTTACTTGATTTTCCTGATATGACAAAAGCATTACTTAATTTAATGAATGAACCAGAAAATATCAATGAAACACTAAATGATAATTTAACATTAGAAAATATTAGAGATGTTACAAAATTACCAATCATAACACAAGATAACTATATTGAATTCTTATACTTATTAGCAAATCATATAAGTACAAAGAGTATTTTGTTAAATGAACCTACAAAACAAAAAAAACCTAAAAATCCTCATAATATTGATATTGATATTACTGAGAGATATAAATTACTAGTAAATGGTATATATAAAGATTTAAAGAAACTCTTATTTAGAAAACATTTATCATTATCTTATGTAAATAAATTATTATGTAAAAATCATTTAGACAGAGATGCATTAAGTAAAATAATTGTAAATTTAAAAAAATATATTTCAAATAAATCATTCATACAAGGATCAACAACTGATGAAATAGAAAAAAAATATAATGAAATTCTCAAATATTTTATAAAAATATTATCAGGTGGTCCAATACAATACGATAACGATATTACAAAACTAAAAGATCATAAAGAAAAAGAAGAAAAATATATGGAAATAATGGAGGCTATTATAGAATTTTGGTCAGGTTATAATAAATATAACGACAACGATGAATATAAATTCAAAATAATATCAGATAAACCTATAAATAGTCTACCTGTATCTCATACATGTTTTACGACTTTAGATATTCCATATTATAACTCAGAAAATATGCTTTATAATAAATTGAAATTTGCAGCTCTAAATGTGAAAGGCTTTCAAATTGCTGGTAGTAAAAGAAAATCCAAAAAAAATCAGAAAAAAATATCTTAAGATGTTTTGATAATTTTCGGAAAAATATTATCAACAGTTTCAAGTGAATAATTAATGAAAAACACATTTTTAGAGAAGGATTTACTACATATGAAAACTAATGGAGAAATATTTCTTATTTTTTCACGAATAATAATATTATTTGTACCAATGTTCCATAAATATATATTATTATATTTTTTGATAGGATATACAATATGTAATTTATCTAATAGAACAGTTTGTATATTAGTTTCCTTTGTAGTGGTAGGTTTATCTATTACATTATACATATTATTAGCTTTGATATTGAAAGATGACACATTATTCAATAAATATGTATGCTCCTTAAAAATTTTATATTTATTTAGATTATTTTTTGACAATGTAATTATTAAAAAATTTCCAATGTAAGAGTTTTTAATACTATTCAAATAAACTTTATTATTGATATGTTTAATATCTTTTATCTCAGTATTCAAAATAAAATTTGCACCATTATCATTTAAAAATTTTATTATTTTACAAGTCAAAATACTAATATTATCTTGTAATTCATAATATTCTTGATATGCAATTATATCATACATATACATTGATATAAAATCCATAGCACTCATATTTGTATATATATGTTCAAAATCTGATAATGCTGCTTTTAATACTTCATATTCATGTGGCATTATAAGTGTTTTGCAAAATTTAAAAAATGTCTGTGAATAAAGATTTTTTTTGGGAATTAATTTGGATTTTTGAATTATATATGATAATATATTAAATATTTTTTCGTTTCTGTTTATTGTACGTGATGTGTATTTAATATTGAATTTATTTAAAAGTTGAATATAAATTGAATGAGATTTATTGAAAAATTGATAATTTATGTAATTTTCATTTCCTAACACATGTTTTTTGTCTATTATAGAAACTTCATATCCTGCTTCTATACATTTTATTGCTGCATAAAGTCCTATAATATCTCCCCCTAATACAATAACATGTTTTTTCATTAGAAATGAAATATATATTATTGAATATTATATACTTTTTTTTTATATATGCGTATTACATAAACTTATTTTTAAATTTATATATATTAAAAATACTTTAACATCATTTTCATAATATGGGTAACAATTCATCAAGACAATATACCTATCAACAGTATTATAACGCGATACAAAAATCTGGAAATATAAATAGCATAGATTTTCAAAATATAGATTTAAATTCATTAGATCCATATGAGGTGCTCAATGTATCTAAGACATTTACTTGGGATGAATTAAAAGATGCATATAGAAAACTTGCGATAAATACTCATCCTGATAAGGAAGGTGGAAACAAAGACCTTTTTAATATTATAACACATTGTTTCAAAAAACTTGCCGTAGAATATAAAAATAGAGAGGCAGATAAACAGCATTTTGATCTTAAGAAACAATCTGTTGATTATTACGATAGATTAAATAATAATATGCCTCATCCTAGTGAATCTCTAAAGCCATCAAAAGACATTTCTAATGCTGTATTTAATAAAAATTTTGAAAAATGTAAAATATACGATGATGAGATAGAATTTGGCTATGGTTCTATGATGGATGAATCATCTAAAACACGCGAGGATATAAATATAGAAAAACTGGCCAAAAAAGTGGATAACAAAAGTTTTAATGAATTATTTGATAAGAATGTTCCTATTAGTAAGCAAATAATCAAATATAAAGAACCAGAACCTCTAGTATTAGCCAAATCTCTTCAATTTACAGAACTAGGGGGGAAAAAACCAGATGATTATACAAGTGCTATGGAAAAAAATAATACATTAGCATATACAGATTATATGAAAGCACATGATGGTAAGCGATTAGTTGATCCTGAAATTATCAAGAAGATGAAAGAATTTAAATCAGTAGAAGATTATCAAAAATATCGTGAAAACAAAATAAAGCGAGGGTTGTCTGATAAGGAAAAAAAATTATTAGAACAAAAAAAAATAAAAGAAGAAAAAGCCGAATTTGAAAGACTAGAAAGACTTAAACAATATGATAAAAAAATAGAAAAATCATATGAAACTGCTAATCGGCTCTTTTTACAATAATAGGGTTTATATATTTTTCTAATTTGTCCTTATTTTTTTCTGTATCTTCCCACCCATATTTGAATAAAAGTCTAGAAGTTTCTATGTCTGTGTATACAAAATTATTAAGAGGGAATTTTCTGCCCCACATATTTCTATGTATTGTTATAGTGTCAGGACGATCTTTCATTTCTGTAAATTTTTTATCTCTCATTATATCACCATCCATATAGTATTTATTATAATATTCTTTACACATTAATGACCCAGATAGATAAGGTATATATGAACTACAAAAGCAAAAATCTATAAGATCATTTATTGTTTTGAATTCTGACACTTTCATATTATATATTTTGCATTTTTTATTATCATAATGTGTTGAAACAATTGATAAAGGCAAATGTTTTATTTCTTCTGATGAAATATGTTGGTACCTGTTTTTTAAATTTTCCACGATATTGTTTTGAGCAATATTGAGATTATTATGTAGTTTGATTTTTATATTGGGATCTCCTACTGTATAATTCCATATTTTATCATGGTCTGATAGATCATTTTCTAATGTATATAATAATGAACACCAAGCTCCTCCAGATACACCAGTTAAATTATAGTTTTTTAATGGTAAATGTTTTTTCATGTAACCAATAACACCAATACTATATGGAAGAAACAATCCTGTTCCCAGTATGTTAATATTGATGTAAGATGTTTTGATTACATGAAAATACATAAATAAAATCAAAAAAAAATATTTCATATATCTATATAATGCACATATATATATATGCTAAAAGTTTATATATAAATTTACACTTGTGACCATTTGTTTTTCTCTTGTGATAAGTCTCTATTTCTCATATAAGTTAGGAATTTTTTTACTTCATCATTATTTGAAGAAAAAAACATATTCAAATCATTTATACATTTTTGATTATTATTGATTGTAGCTAAAATTATATTTCTCATTTGAATTTTATATATATCTGATATAAATGGTGGTTGATCTAAAAGCCAAGTGTTATGCATTTGAATATAAGTTTCTTTACTATTTGGCAAAGTTTCTATTTCTCCATTATCATATTCGATGACTATATTATTATTTTCTAAATTTATAGAACTAATTTGTTGATTTTTATGATCCATCTCTATTTATATATTTGATTATTTTTATATACAATATTATTAAAGAATGTCATATTATGATGTTGTAATAATTGGAGCTGGTCCATCGGGACTTGCATTAGCACATGCATGTAGTATGTTAAATATGCGCATTGCAATTATAGATAAAGAAACAACCATTGGCGGGTGTCATAGAGTAAAGAGGGAAAATGGATTATTTACTGAACATGGACCGCGTATATATTTATCTAATTATGTTAATGTATTTAATCTTTTACATGAGATGGGACTAAAAATAGAGGATATTTTTACGGATTATAATTATAGTTTCTTAAATGTGGCTATAAATAATATTTTACCACATTTTAGTCTTTATGAGATTTTTGTATTTACTGTTTCATATTTTATGTATATAATTGATAGTAATCATGGTAAAAAAATAAGTTTAAGTGAATATCTTATTAAATATAATTTCTCACAAAATGCTATAGATATTTTAGATAGATTATGTAGATTTACAGATGGTGGAGATGTAAATAGATATTCGTTGAATAAATTATTAAGATTACAAGATGCATTATTATTAGTAAAAATATATCAACCTAAACAACCATTAGATACCTCACTATTCAAAATATGGAAGGCTTTTTTAGAACAAAGAAATGTTACATTTTTATTGAACAAAAATATTACATATATCCATAAAAATCAACAGAAAGTAGAATATATTATATTAAATGATAAGGAATTAATTTATTTAGATAAACTAATATTAGCTATACCACCTACTGCTATATCTCAGTTATTAGAAGGTTCTTCAATTCAAAATTGTTTTGGCGACAATATCGAAGAATGGGCTGAAAATACAAAATATTTAGACTACATTTCTATAACATATCATTTCAAAGAAACTTTACAGTTATCTAATATTAATGGTTTAACCCTTGATACTGACTGGGGTATTGCCGTAATTAACTTATCTAATTATATGCCAAATATTGAAAAAGGGTATAAAACTGTTCTAAGCACTGCTATAAGTGTTTGCAATAAAAATAGCAAATATATTCATAAGACGGCAAATGAATGCAGTAAGCAAGAATTAATTAAAGAAGTTCATAGACAAATTAAAAAGAGTTTATATAATAATCTTTCTGATGATTATCGTGCTATTTTAAATCCTAATAATTACTATAATGTTCAGAAAAATAAATGGGAAAATATAGACAAGGCGTATTTTAATACTATTGGAACAAATGCGATTAGATTTGATAGTAAAATAATAGATAATGTATATAATGTCGGCACACATAATGGAGCAAGTTTCATGGATTATACTACAATGGAAAGTGCTGTAAGCAATGGATTAGTATTAGCGTGTATGTTATATCCTGAACTAAAAAATAAATATTATTTGAGAAATTTTTTAAGAGGAAAGGATATCATTGCAATGATTTTAATCATTATTGTAATAATTATTATAATATATAAATAATCTATTTTAGATAACATCATTGTGATTATTAGGACTAATGGGATCTCAAATTTGAGTACATAATTTATTTTTTCTATGAATTTTAGAAAGTTTTTATAATTTCAAAGTTTAACTGAATTATGTACTCATTTTTGTTTTTGAAATATTAATTTCTAAAAAATGAAAATTAGTAATAGTATCATTAAAATTACAATCAGATATAGTCCTTTGTAATTTGAAAGGCTTCTTATTTGTTCTGAGTTCTATAAAGAAAACACCATATGGAGAACAATTATGTATAAATACGAAAAATAAGTATATAATAAAAATATAGTTATTCATTTACTATTATAAAATAAAACTAATACTCAAAAAAATTGTTGGAAATATATAAGACAAATATAATCTAATATAATATATAATGTCTATTAATATAGGATTTAAAAACAATTCTTATTCATTAGACAAACTTTCACAAGGAGATCAATTTATCATTAATACTTATAATAATTCTAATGCAATTATTATGAATATCGATGATAATACAAGTCCGGATGCTGTAATTAATTTTAGAAATAAATTTATTACAGGAATTAAAGATAACAAATATATAATTTACGACGTAGATAATGATAACTATCTTTTAAAACAATCATCCGATAATATATCTATAGATACTAATGTTTCATTTAAAGATCAATTTATGATTTCATCAAATATTACTATATTGAATAGTAATATATTATCCATGTTAAAAAATCAAGGAGATACATTCAGAATTAATGACCATAACAATAAGTCGTTAATGGAAGTAAATTATAATAATACTAGATTTGATACTGTTAAAATAGATAAAACATTATTTGTAGATAAAATCGCAAATAATAGCGGAAACCGTGTTGAAATTATCAATCCAAGTATTGTTGGTTTAGTTTTACAATCATTTAATACAGAACAATCTATAAATGTAAATAATATTTTAAATCAATATTATTATTCCCCTACAATGTCAATAAATCGTTATGATAATTTATTCAATATTATAGAAATAGGCACGTGTAATATTTGGGAACCTAAAATAAATAAGCAATTTATCATTGATAGAAAAGGTATGGTTGGCATAGGTGCTAAGCAACCTGAAGCCCCCTTACATATTTCTCAAATAATACCTAATAATCCATTTGTTTTTAAATTTCAAGGTGATAGTTCTGGTGATGTAGTCAATATTACAACCAAAGGTACTATAGGAATAGGGACAAATATAGTAAATGGATTATTGCATATACATAGAGATGATGATCATATAGATGAATTAAGAAGAACAGAACCCATATTAAGATTAGATATGAATTACAATCCTTTAAGTAATATATCGTATAATAGTAATATTTTAGGAATATTTAATAAAATAAAGAAAGCAGGTATATTAAATTATACTAGCACATATTCTAGCGTAGGACCATTGGAAAGTAGTATAAATACAAGTAATTTTTATAATAAATTTTTTATTATGAATGAAGAAATGTATTCAAACTATAATTTATTATCATATAACACAAGTAATATTACACTAAATTTTCCTTATATTATAGAAAATACACATCCTAGTGCAAATAAAAAATACGTATATAATTCTGAAAATATTATTTACTATCCATCGTCTATATACACGTTAGATACAAGTATATATTCAAATAATAAAGAAAATACTATAGAACATATTATTCATGATGAATCAATAGATGGAAGCGGTAACACAAGTAATACTAGTAATTTTATAAGTTCATATTATTTGAAACATAATATAATAATGATGACGAAAGAAACCTATGAATATTCTGGATTTGTTTCAGATGTCACAAATGTAAAATATAATGCAGATAAATTTACATCAACATCATTAGTTTATTCTAATATAAATGGTTATTATTTTAGTGTCAGAAAACCTGGATTAAATACAACATCAAATTTTATTGGAAATATATATTATAATATAAACTTGATTTTGGAAGATTTAGATCATAATATAAAATACAAATTATCTGATGATCAAAAAATATATGATGCACCATATTTCTTATATCTTTCTTCTAATAGTAGTTTTAAAGCCAGTTTATCATCTTATGGAACATTGTCGTTGGGTTCTCCTGATGTTTCAAATATGTACTATAAACCAAATAAATATGTTTTATATGCAGATGGATTAAGTTATATTAAAAATGCAGAAGTTGATGAAATATATAGTTCAAATTCATATATAAATTTAAAGAATAATATAATGTTTGATAATAATTATTTATCAAACATTAATATAATATATACTCAATCCAATATTACAGAAAATGTTTCATATTTAAATTATGTAAATGCAAATAATATAAATGTTATTAATCAATCGTGTTATGATTTTGATGTTAAAAATATAAAAACTATTAATATTAATTCACCTTATTCACAAATGATATCATCTAACATACATTTTGCAACATATTTTTCCGTAGCAAAACAATTTAGTAATATGCAAACAAGTAATAATACTTTGACAAAAATTGTCGTAGATTATGATTTAACTTCTAATAATGAGATATATAAACATTATAAAGGGCTAACTATAACAAATGAAAAAAATATTTCAGAAACAAATATATATAATAGAATAAATCCATCAATATCTATATCAGGTTATGATGGTTCAATACCATATATTAATCTTTCAAAAGAAAATACTGAATATTTTATCAGAATAAATAATAAATCATTTGGGAGTGAAAATACTGATATTTTAGAATTATGCTGTGATAATGTATCAAATGATAGTAATAGAACCACATATTTTAACAGTACATTATCACAACCTTCTTTTTTAAATCATATAAAAAAATACAATATTTTGACTTTTGGTGAATTACATAATATATGTATTAAATGTACAAATAATTTAAGCATACAGAGTGATAGTAGTACAATATTACCAACTACATTTACTAATGCTACAAATAAAATATCTTTAGGATTTCCTTATGGTGAATTAAGTTCAAAAGGATATGCTATAAAAGATTGGCCTATATATTTTAACAACTACATAGGAAATAATAATGAAAATAGTCAGTACACCTCAAATATGTTAAATATTTTTGGCAATATGGGTGTTTTTACAATAAATGGAAAGCCTATGATGACAATAAAGGCAGACGATGGAAAACAGAGATATACAAATGATCAAGATCAGTATCCTATGATGTTTTTTAACGGTAAAATATCTGCGATTGAAACTGTTGATATTTCTGATAGTAATGTTAAAACAGATTTACATATTATAGAAAATGCATTAGAAAAAGTAAATACATTAAATGGTTATACTTATACTAATGTACTTACATCAAATAGATGCATTGGTTTAGTAGCACAAGAGGTACAACAAGTTTTTCCTGAAGTTGTCAGTAAAAATGAGAACTTACTATCACTATCATATGGGAATATGATTGGTGTTGTTGTTGAAAGTATAAAAGAATTAAGTCTGAAATTGGACGGTATAGATAAACGTTTAAAAACTATTGAAGACAAAATGAGTACATAATTTATATTTTTATTATTTTTTTGAAACATTTTGTATATTTAGAGATTATTTTAATTATGTACTCAAAAAAGAGGTCGAATATACTATCATATACCCATCTGTATTTTTCTCTATTATTTGATATAATTTCTCTCTATTTACCTGACTAATATTTATATCATCATAAAATGCTATTTTTTCCAAGTCAGGTCTTGTCTTAAAGTCCTCATCTATATTACACATAGCACAATAATGACCACCGTGTAAAGAACCAAAATGCATACCTAAAGACGAAAGATTATATGATATATCATCGTCTATTTTTGATAATATTGAACCGCGTTTAAAACATATTGTTTTATTAACATCAACGGGTTTATTATTTTTAGAAGAATAATTGGCAAACCTTTTGATGATAAAAACAACTACTGGTGGAAGTTTCCATATTTTAATACTTTTAGTATATTCTGAATGATTATTACATTTTGAACAAGTCCAATCTCCCTTTCTGTTTTCTTCTTTTAAGAAATTTCTTAACATATTTGTCAAAGTTGGATGATGATTATCTTCTGGTATATCAAGTGGTATTGAAGTAAATGGTTCAAAATTATATAGTACATTTCCACAATCCTTACATTTAATTATATTTAGAAAAAAACCTTGACTAGTTTCCAACCATTTTGATGTTTTATTTTGGTTAAATTTACGCAATAAGCAATCATATTTATGTTGTAATTGTTTTGAATTAATTAAAGCCCTTTTATATTCGTAATCGTCTTTATATGCGATAGCTAATTCTGTTTCATCTGTATTCATATTATCAATATAAGATAATTCTTGATGTACATTTGGTATTGTATTTAATTCTGTTGCTATTTTATCAAAAAGGAATGTCCATAATTCTCCTATATCTATTTGTTCTCCTTGTTGAAAAATACCATTCATAGATTCAAAGAGTTTTGTTACAAATTTACCTGGTACAAGAGATTTATTTTGATTATGCATCAAATGCAATATTTCTTTTAAGTTACCTGATAATGAATTTTCAGGTAGATCACAATGAATAAGAGCATTTCTTAAATGAGGTTCTCTACATATAATTTGTATTAGACTATTTATAGCACATGTTGATCCTAGATTTTGCAATCCCTGCATATATATATATTCTTAATATAAATTATAATAATATTTTTTATATATAGAAGAATGGCTAAATCAAGAAATGGTAAATCTGGTAAAACTGGTAAAACTGGTAAAACTGGTAAATCTGGTAAATCTGGTAAATCTGGTAAATCTGGTAAATCTGGTAAATCTGGTAAATCTGGTAAAGCTAGTAAAACTGTTAGTTTAACAAAACCTTTAGAAAGTGTTTCTAAAAATGTAGACCCTGTGATAAATGTCGAAGAATTTGAACAAGAAATGAAAAATAGATCACCACTTGCAATATTTATAAATATAATTATCGGTGGCATTACAATTATTATAAATTATATGGCTTTAATGTGGATATTAAAATTAGAAGAAATTGATTGTAAATGTAGTGATAGCTGGATGCGTTATTATATTAAGTATTTCTTATATTTATATTTTATTGTACAAATTATTCTATTAATTGTTAATATATATATATATGCAAATGGTTTATCACCAAAATTTTTTATGAATGAATTATGGCTATATTTTATATTATTCTTTAGTCTATTTTCATTTATAAATATCATTATATCAATAATATATATTGATCAATTAAAAAAATTAAATTGTGATTGTAGTGAAGACATTAAAAGAGAAGTGTATTGGTATTATAATATAATAAGAGTGGTTTTTATAATATTTACAATATTATTATCATTAGCAACAGTCTTTATGGTGTCACTAATAAGTTTTAAATAAATAATTATTTTTATTAGAATTATATAAAAAAATAAGTTTTATTCATAGTTTAATCAACCTCTTCTACAACAGGTTTGCCATCTGGTGATGTAAATTCTGGTTTAGTAAATTGCACATTTCCATCTTCAGATGTTTGTACATTTTCTCCAGGAGGAGGTCCTGATTGACTATAAAGTTTTTGCATTAGAGGATTTACTTTATTTTCTAGTTCCTTCTGTTTATTTTTGTATACATCAGTTTCTTCTTTATCATGTTCTTCAAGCCATTTCAATCCTTCTTCAATGATAGGATCTAGTTCTGTTTTTACTTCTTCGAAGATTGCAGGAGAATCATCTTTCTTGGTCATAGAATTTTTGAGATTATATAGATAATTTTCAAGTCCATTCTTAGCTTCAATCTTTTCTCTTAGTTTATTGTCTTCCTCTTTGAATTGTTCAGCCTTCTTAATCATTTCATCAATTTGTTCTTTTGAAAGTCTTCCTTTATCATTTGTGATTGTAATCTTATTTGATTTACCAGAAGATTTGTCAGCTGCTGAAATATTCATGATACCATTTGCATCAATATCAAATGTTACTTCAATTTGTGGTACACCACGAGGTGCAGGTGGGATACCATCTAGATGGAAACTTCCTAGAAGATTATTATCTTTTGTGAAACCACGTTCCCCTTCATAAATCTTAATGTCTACACCAGGTTGATTATCTGCGTATGTTGAAAATACTTGAGATTTTTTAGTAGGAATTGTTGTATTTCTCTCAATGATTTTTGTCATAACACCTCCTGCAGTCTCAATACCTAGTGATAGAGGTGCTACATCCAGAAGAAGCAATTCATTTGTTTTTGCATTACCTTGACCTGTCAAGATTGATGCTTGAACTGCAGCACCATATGCAACCGCTTCATCTGGATTTAGAGATTTATTTAATTGTTTTCCGTTAAAATAGTTTGATAGAAGTTCTTGTACTCTGGGAATACGTGTAGTACCTCCTACCAATACAATTTCATCAATATCCGTTTTACCCATCTTGGCATCCTTGAGCAGTCTATCAAGTGGTTCTAGAGTACGTTGAAATACTGTATCTGCAAGTTGTTCAAATTTGGCTCTAGAAAGATTGACACTGTAATCTACACCATCAATAAGTGAATCGACTTCAATGGTAGTAGTAGTTCCAGATGATAGTGTTTTCTTTGCTTTTTCAGCAGCAATGTTAAGTCTCTTTAGAGCTCTTGCATTTTCCTTTACATCTTTTTTAAATCTTTTCTTGATATCATCACAAAGCCAATCAACAATTAGGTTGTCAATATCAGAACCACCAAGATGTGTATCTCCACCAGTTGCTTTTACTTCAAAAATTCCTCCATCAAGAGTTAGAATTGATACATCGTGTGTCCCACCACCACAATCAAATACTAGAATATTCTTTTCTTTTTTATCATCAGTTTTATCAAGACCATATGCAATTGCAGCGGCTGTTGGTTCATTAATAATACGCAACACCTCTAGACCTGCAATAGCACCTGCATCTTTTGTTGCTTGACGCTGTGAATCATTAAAATATGCTGGTACAGTAATAACTACTTTTTTCAATGGATGTCCAAGGTATGCTTCAGTGGTTTCTTTAAGTCTTTGAATAACCATTGCTGAAATTTCCTCAGGATGAAATTGTTTTTCCTCATTCTTGAATTTTACATTGATAAGTGGTTTGTTATTTTTATCTCCAGTTACAGAGAACGACCAAAGTTTAATATCATCTTGAAGTACAGGTTCGTCAAATTTTCTACCAATAAGTCTCTTTGCATCATAAACAGTATTTTTAGGGTTCATTGTAGATTGGTTCTTTGCAGCATCGCCTACTAGTTTTTCTTCATCTGTAAAAGATACATATGATGGAATAATTCTAGAACCTGTTTGTGAATCTGGAATAATCTCAACTCTATCATTCAACCAAATAGCAGCACAACTTGTCGTTGTTCCAATATCAAATCCTGCGGCAATATCCTCTTTGTTTACCATTTTTCGACTTCCTTTGTGTATATATTTATCAAAAAATCTTTATATAATTTTCATTACATTTGTTTTTTTGAACTATATACGCATATTGTCATTTTAAATGATCCAATTTCGTTTTTAGCAATTAATTTATTATTTTTATTTCTTATTTCTATATTAAATCTTTTTAAATTTGGTTCTATTGGATTTAGAACATATACACTAGTATCATTTACATCAAAATTAGTTTGTGAATATTCATTACTGTATAATAATAAATCTGGTAAATCTTTTGAATTAAAATTATTTGTTAAATGATATGTACTAGTGCGATCTATATCTATCTTGTCAAAATAATGAAACAAATTACCTTCCGACGAAGGAGTATCTCTAATAAAAGAAACTACTCTTTTGTAATCATTCAATACTATATAAACAGGGTCATTGTCATTTACAGTACTGTTAGATAAAGTTGTAGTGGGGTTTAGTGATATTGATGATTTTATAATTTTAATATACATTGCATTTTTTATTGGTTGTAGTATATCTACATAAAAATTTAAATATGTTTGATCATTATATGATGCATTATCTGTATCGATGAATATTATATCTTTATTATAAACTGTATTTGAATCAACTTGCATTCTTTTATATTTATTATATATTATTATTTATTAAATACATATTTATACAGATATATAAAGATTTATTTCATTATTATATACATATGGCTTTTAATTTGATAACAAAATTTACTACTATTTACTATAATATTATTGTTAATTTCTATCTATGTTTAAATATGATTTTACCATATTATGATGATGTAATTATAAGTTTGCAAAAACAAGCTTTTATATCATTGATCCGTGATATACCTATGTATAAACGTACTCGTTTGATTAATTTTATCAATTCAATGGACCCTTCAGAATTAATTCTATTAGATAATAATGTAGTAGAGTTGATAAGTAGATATACAGATAACTCATCATATTCAGAAGATAGTGAAGATGATGATGTTCAAGAACATCAACATGTTGAACAAGATATTGAAACAGAAGATGTCGACGAAGAGACCGATCATGTCGACGAAGAGACCGATCATGTCGACGAAGAGACCGAAGATGTCGACGAAGAGACCGAAGATGTCGACGAAGAGACCGATCATACCGACATATGTGATGTTAAAAATCTATCTGAATATTCTGATGAGTATGAATATACGCAAGATTATACAAAAAAAAATAATTAGAAATGCTTTATAGTAAGGCGTTTCTTCCAATTCATATTTATATCCTTATCCAAATTTATATTTCCATAACAATTATTTGATAATCTTTTTTTAAGATTATTGTTTAAAGTATTATCTATATAATCTTCATATACATTAATAAGGTGCAAATTTTCTTCATTACTCTCATTATTAATACTATTTGAAGTATAAAAACTATACAGAAAGTACAAGATTGTATCTACACTTCCAACAGTATAACCATTTATTTTTTGTACTGAAAAACATTCGTTCTCACTTAATATAATTGTTAATATTTTGATTTTTTTATTATTCTGTTTATTTAATATACTGATTTCATATCTAGGTAATATTATTGCTACTTCATTTTCATATTGTTCTATAATTATTTCAAATATATTTCTATCTAAATTTTTTTCAATCAATTCTATAATGTCATTTTTTGTTTTTATGTAATTTTCAGATAAAATTACTAATAATTTTGAAAATTCACTCATACGACAACAACATTTACTTTTTAATTTTAGAAGTAATTTAAGAGCATAACTATCTATGATAGGGTTTCCGTTTAATTTAATGTAATCTAATATCTTTTTTATTAAAAGATGATATTCTTTATCAATTGGAACACATTTTTCATTCATTTTACTTTTCTTATTTTTATAGACCTGATTAAATACTTTCATTCTATTATATATTTTTGTCCAACGAAACGATGATTGTTCTGGTCTTGCCAATTCATAATTAAAATTCCTTTTAATCATCATAGTTGGGATTATTTTATAATTATCTTTATAATATTTTAAAGTAGGTAATTCTTTATTAAAATATTTATATAAGTTTTGGTATACATTATTACTAATATTTGTAATATCTATAATTTGTTTCTTATTTACATATATTCTGTAAGTTTCTTTGTGTATAGCACGCCTTACTTTGATATATTTAACACCTCTTTCCCTTAAAATTTTGGATAATTCTATAGTATCTTTATATGCGTTGTTTGAATAACAATCAAAATCATTTAAAGTATATTCCTTATAAAATTTATATTTTTTAGGAAGTAATAAATTGATTGCTAAACCACCATATAATAATAACTTTTTATTGATAATGTATTCTGATACAATATTTAGAATATCCTTGTAATCAAAATATAAGTCCTTTATTTTTTTTTCTTCAATTTGTTTAATTATATTTTCTAATGTTGACATTATCTCTAATATCTATCAAGTAAAAATATATTATTTACTTTTTTTTAGTATCTTTTTTATATTGAATAGTATTGTTATAAGATTTCTTATCTATATAACTCTTTTTCCCTTGTTTATTTATAAAATATTTTCCACCCTTAGGTCCTGTATACACTTTGATATTTCCGCCTTCTAAATGTAAATCCATTTCTATTATTATAATAATATAATTATTTTGTCCGTATATAATTAGACTGTAGATAATGTATAAAGAATGTGGATCTATCGTTATTAATGGAAGAAAAAGAACCTTATACTCTAAAAAAGGTACTACTAAAAAATATGTGACACATAAAAATCGCAAAATGAATGTAGTAAAATACAAAAAAATGCTTGCAAATAAAGCCGCAGATGCTAAGCCTGCTAAGCCTGCTAAGCCTGCTAAGCCGGTAAAAAAAGTAAAAAAACAGAGCAAGAAATACGGTGGATCTGAAACAGAAAAAGTTCAGGATACATCAGTTTCTACAAATAATCAAGCTACAGATGAAGGTATTAACTCTCTATTTAAAAAAATCAATTTAGGTAATTTTTAATTTATTTTGCTAAATTATTATTATTATTTTTACTATTTACTATACTGTATCTATTTCTTCATATTCCCTATATTCAAATTTTGGCATAATACTTCCAACCTGTGTATTCTCAGATGCTTCCTTCAAATCAGTTCCTCGAAATAAGGTACTTGAATTTACAAATACTGGTTGAACAATTTGTTTTGTACCATAAGAACACACATTTGGTCTATATCTCATATCTCCGCGATATTGTTGCTGGTACTTAATAGGGTCATAAATTCTTTGTTTTTTTGCAGGACAAACATTCTCACAAGTATCGCCATGTTTATTATAGATCTTTTTATTATCATCATCTGAATATGCTTTACTCTTCATCATATCATCACTTAACATTATATTTATATTGAACACATTATTACCATCCTTGACTATTTGTGCTAATTGTTTATCCGCCCCTATATTCATATTTGAGCTATTTATCAAGGCTCCTTTATCTATTTCAAATGATCGCGGAATAGCTTTTCCTTTTCTTTTTAACATTTCTTGTTTTTTAAATTCATTTGCAACCAATCTTAAATCAGATAACAAGAAATATTTATCAAATAATTCAAGCATTTTTTCCCTTGATAACATAGCCATATCTAATATTTCTGTCTCAAATTTTCCAAAATTATTATGTACTAACATTGCCATAAATAAATAATCATTAAATTGTAAATGTATATAACAATCCTTTAATGGTAATAACATTTTTATTTCTGGATCGGATTTTTTTAGTTCCTTATATATTCTCTTTAATCTATCTATTAAATCCTCACTTGAAGATGTGCTTATTAGACCTGCGTCAACATCGTTTGACTGCATTTTAACAATCATTTTATATTCTGTAGAATTATATATTCGCATTTTTAATGTTTCTTCATTTATATCATTTTCATGAAATTCTTGCAAAAGTTTATTCAACTCATCGTGTTTCGGTTGACGTCCTAACAGATTTTTATATACATCAATTATGACATATTCATTTAATTTATTTTGCGTATTTATTTCTGCATCTTCAAAACTACTTTCGGTATATGGTAAATATACATCATTTATAGGATCCGTTATTTTTTCATACGCATCGTTCAAACCGTTTTTATATTTAATCATTTGTGTATTTAGATTTACCTCGTCTTTGGTAGCCATTTCCAAAGAATTATCTATATGATAATCACACTGAAAATTTTCTTTAAATTTATTTATATAGTAATCTTTCAAAAAATCGTTAAAATATAAAAGAATTAGAATAACGTATATTATAAATAATGGTATTAAATAATATACAATTTTCATTTGTTTATCTATATGATTAAAACAAAATATCCTATATGCTTTTTTATCACAAATAATAATACTATATTTTATTAGGACAAATGTCTTTTTTGAATGATAAAACAAAATTTACAGTAAAAACATCAAATCTGTCTACTGTTGCAAGATTTTCTTCAACACTTGATGACGCATATTTTTTGATCCTTGCGCAGAATTCAAATAATTATCATTTTGGTTGTAATAATAGCGCTGCTTTATTTGGTGCTAGTTCAACATCAAATTTTGAGACCTATATCGGAATAGCTAAAAACAACATAGTTGAAAAAATAGCCAGGTTTAATAGTCGGGATATAAATCTTAATAAAAATGTAATTGTTGCAGGAGATATTATACCAACTAGTAATTTAGCATATAATTTAGGTAACCCAGATTATAAATGGAAAGATCTATATTTATCTGGTAGCACTATATTTTTAGGTGAAACAATTGTATCATCTGATAAAGATCAAGGTACGCTCGTAATTAAGAATTCTTCTAATGAAATTGCACCTGTTGTAACTTCTAAAATTAAAATGATTTCTTCTGGTACATCGTCAAATTATAGTGTGTTGACATCTACAGATTATGGTATAAATTTGACATTTTTTGATAAAAATGATAATGAAATAAATCATTTAGATTTAGGACAAGGTGATACATCATTTTTACCTGAAGGTAGTAATCTTTACTATACTTTTGAAAGATTTGATGATAGATTGTTGTCTAAAACTTTAGACAATATAATAGATGGTACAAGTAATAGATATATTATAAATGATACATATAATAGAAGTTTAAATGTAACAGGTACTTTAACAGCATCAAATTTGATTGTTCACGGTGATAAAACTATTTTGAATACTGAAACATATCAAACTGAACAACTTGAAATTTTTAGTGATACAAATGGTCCCGTTTTAACTATTAGGCAAAATGGAACAAATGATATATTCCAAGCCTATTCTGCTTCAAATCTAGCATTTGTTATAAATAATTCTGGTTTGGTTGGAATTAATAACAGTAATCCTGTATATGAATTAGATGTAAATGGTATAGCAAATGCTACATACTTTAGAGGAGATGGTTCTCAATTATGGAATGTTAATTTTGAAGATAGAAGTACTGATTTATTACGCGAAGGTAGTAATTTATACTATACTTCTGAAAGAGTAGGTATAATTGCAACATCTTCAAATATTGATACTTCAAATTATATACAAAATACTTCAAATGAAATTTCATCTAGATTAACAGATACATCAAATGCTATTTCTGATAAATTAACAGAAACATCCAATTTGATATCAGATAGATTATCTGATACATCGAATTTAATTAGTAATAGAATTACTGATACATCTAATCTAATTAGCGATAGATTAACTGATACTTCTAATATTATATCTTCGCGTATTACATATGCTTTAGATGCTGTTTCTGGAAGAATTACAGATTTAACAACCGAACAAATTACAGAAGGAAATAATCTCTTTTACACAGTTGAAAGGTTTGATGAAAGACTTCTTACCAAAACTCTTGATAATATTACATTTGGAACAAGTAATAAATATATTATTGATGATATTTATGATAGCGATTTGACAGTATCAGGTACATTGTCTGTTTCTAATCTTATTGTACATGGTAGTTATACTACATTTGATACTGTTACATATCAAGCAAAAAAATTAGAAATCGTTAGTGATTCAGAAGCACCTGCATTGCTAATTAGACAAAGTGGTTTTAGTAATATTATGGAAGTATATGATGATAGTAACATAGTGTTATCTATTTTGAATGGTGGATATGTTGGTATAAATAAAGCTATACCTGAATATGCTCTCGATGTTAATGGTACAGTAAATGCATCATACTTTAAAGGAAATGGTGGTGAATTATATAATGTAAATTTAAGTGATAGAGATACTAGTTTGCTAGCAGAAGGTAGTAATTTATACTATACTTCTGAAAGAGTAGGTATTATATCTATGGCCTCTAATTATGATACATCAAATTATATACAATATACATATAATACAATAGCAGAACTGTTAGATAATACTTCAAATATACTTCAAAATACTATATTAGATACTTCAAACATTATATCTGATAGAATTACAAATTTGACCACCAGTGAAATCGCAGAAGGAACAAACCTTTTTTATACTGAACAAAGATTTGATGATAGACTTGATACGAAAACTGCAGATTATATTCGCGAAGGTACTAGTAATAAATATATTGTAAATAATATTTATCAAGGAGATTTAACTGTAACTGGAACTTTAATTGCTTCTAATCTTATTGTTTCTGGTGATATAACTACCTTAAATACCAATACTTATCAAACAGAAAGAATGGAGATTGTTAGTGATATTGATGGACCTGCATTAAAAATTACACAAACAGGTAACAATGATATAATGCACGTTTATGATGATACAAATATAGCATTATCAATCATTAAAGGAGGTAATGTAGGTATTAACACTATTTCACCATCATATACTTTAGATGTAATTGGAACTACACAAGCTACATATTTTATCGGTGATGCTTCGGGAGTGTCAAATGTAAATTTACAAGACCGTGATACAAGTATGCTATTAGAAGGTAGTAATCTATATTATACTTCAGAAAGAGTTGGTGTAATTGCCTTAGCATCCAATATAGAAACCTCAAATTATATTGAATATACTTCAAATGTGCTTATCTCTAAAATTTTAGAGACTTCCAATATGTTAACGGATACTGTTAACAATGTTGTTAGCGTTGAAATAGAAAATACATGCAATTATTTGATTTTGACTTCCAACATTTTGATTAATAATATTATTGAAACTTCTAATATATTAACTGCAGAGTTAAACGATACTATTAACAATGAGATTAACACTACAATTGCTAATTTAGATTATACTTCGAACATTCTTTTTGAAATGATTACTAATACTTCAAATGAATTAACAAATTTAATGAATAATGTTGTATCTATACAGGTTAATAATTCTGCGTCTAGTTTGGTAAATACATCAAATGAATTAATTGCTAATATAATTGATACATCAAATACTTTGACTAATACCATAAATAATGTTGTCAATGTACAAATTTCAGATACATCTAATTTTATTGTTAATACTTCTAATATACTTATTACTAATTTGGAATTTTACTTTAATACATTATCTGTACAAATTAATAACTTAACCACAGATGATATTACAGAAGGTAATAATTTATATTATACAGATGCTAGATTTAATGATGCGCTTTTATTAAAGAGTTTAGATGATATACGCGACGGAACAAGTAATAGATATATTATTAATAATATATATGATAGTGATTTACATATTCAGGGTATGTTAAGTGCCTCTAATTTGCTCGTTTATGGTAATACTACTACTCTTAATACTACAACCTATCAATCCAAAAAATTAGAAATTGTAAGTGACGCGGTTGGACCAGCACTCAAGGTACAACAAAATGGCATATATGATATTATGCATGTATATGATGATAGTAATATTGTTATGTCTATCGTAAATGGGGGGAAAGTAGGTATAAATACTAGCAATCCTTTATATACACTGGATGTCATAGGAACCACTAGATCTACATTATTAATTGGAGATGGCTCTGGTTTAACAAATGTAAATTTAGCAGATAGAAATACTAGCATGTTACAAGAAGGTAGCAATCTCTATTATACTTCAGAGCGCGTTGGCGTTATTGCTACATCATCAAATATTAACACATCTAACTATATTTTATTGACATCTAATTTAATTTCAAACAGAATAACTAATGTATCTAACATTTTAAATGAAAATATCATAAATACTTCAAATACATTATATCTTAACTTGTTAGAATCATCTAATTTAATCAATTATAATCTATTTGTTACCTCAAATTATTTAATGTCAGCTCTTATTGATACATCAAATTTTACTGTTAATACATCAAATGAGATAATGACTGATCTTATGTATGTTTATTATACATATACAAGCAATTTCTCAGAAAATTCTAATTTACTAGCTTCAAATATTAATGTAACTTCCAATTTAATAGCTAATCTTATCGCTAATACATATTCAGATATCACTACTACTATTATAGGTACTTCAAATTCATTGATTTTAAATATATTAAATGCATCAAATGAATTGATCCTAAATACATCAAATACTTTTATGATATTGACTTGCAATTTGATATATACATCTAATATTTTTGCATCAAATATTCCTATAATATATAAAAATCTATATGATAATCTTTATAATGTTTCAAATATTATCGCAACACAAATATATAATACTTCTAATAGTCTTCACACATATATTACCAATAATTCAAATGCATTTACTATTAAAATTCTTGATACTTCTAATATTATTAGTAATAGAATAACAGACACTTCTAATACCATAAGCAACAAAATTACTGATACATCAAATAGTCTTTCATATTCTATTTTTATATCATCAAACGCTTTAAGTTCTGTTTTCCACCAAAATTCTAATGAAATTTATACTTATTATGTTGCAACTTCTAATAATTTGAGTAAAGATATAAATTATAATTCAAATGTAATTAGTCATCGTATCACAGATTTAAATTTAGATATGATTGCTCCTGGTAGTTCAAACACATATATTGTAAATAATATTTACGATGCTAATCTTACTATTACCGGAAAACTTGTTGTTGAATCCCTAGACGTTGTAGATTTAGGTTTGCTTGAACAAAATGAAAGTGGGGAATATATCAATACAGATATGAAGAGCTATATTGCAAGAATTACATCAAATGTTTTAGTATCAGCACCTGATATTTTGGCAAATGCAACCAATGATTTTCAAATATATAATACGATGCAATCTAATTATATCAGTACAAAACAAAATCTTATTGTAGGTGCTGCGAGTACAATTGCTACCGAAAATTTACTACCTAACAGAGTTGTTGTTACTAATAATAGTGGTAAAATTATATCATCAACTGTATTCAGTTCTAATCTTGAAATGATTTCATCATTAAATGCTCCAGTTCAATCTCAAATTAATGATTTAAATATAAATAGTTCTAACTTAGCACTTAATATATTAGATAGAATTGCCTTCTTGAATAATACTATTGGTGAAGGAACCGGTGGTACTGGTAATAACTTATCTGTTGCTAACATTGTAACTACTTGTAATCTAATATCTTTTGATCCCATATTATACATGAAATTTAATGATTTAAATGATAGTAGCAAATATTCTGCTAAGAGTTTTAATTTAAATAAATCATATCCTGCATATGAAAATCATACTAATGATTTATTATTATGGTATAAATTTGATGGTAATACAAATAATTATATTAACGATGTCAATAAGAATTTATACAAAATGTCTGGTACAGAATCATACAATAACACAATTATAAATACAAATGGATTATATTTCGATGGTGTTTCATATTATCTTATGGGCAAATATAATAATACTGCATCCCCTTCTGGTATTAATTATATAAATGATACAGGTATTACAATATCTTATTGGATAAATCCTACTACAAATGGCAAACAATACATATTTTCATATAGTACTTCAAATGTATCTTATTCTGATTGTTTCATTGAATCATATCTCATTAATAATAACTTATATATGAGTGTATCAAAAAATAATGTTGTTACATCATATACATTACCTATTTCTTTACAATACGGTTTATATTATAATATAACATGGGTTATATCTAAAAATATGTATGCTTTAAATGCAAATAATGGGTTATGGGCTATTTACTTAAATGGTATGAATGTTGTAAATAATATAACTGCTCTATATCCATTAAATTGCAACTATTCTTATAGTATATATGGAGCACAATTAAATGTCAATAACACTAGTAATTTTATTGGAAACTTAAGTGATTTTAGAATTTACAATAAAATTTTAAATGATTATGAAATTAGTACAAATATAGATATTAATTATCCATATTATGATAATCATATTAATGAACTTGCCTTATGGTATAACTTTGACGGACATTTGATGAATTATGATGCAAATATTAATTATTCTTTGAATGGAGGTGGTAACCCAACTTATATAGCAAATAAAATATCAGGACTATATAGTGCCTTTTTAAATGGTTCTACTAACATATATATGGCAACTACTGGAACACTTAATTTGAATACCTTATCTGATATTTTACCAAATGGACTAACTTTTAGTATCATTTTCAGGGCACTAGATGTTACCATTGCAACTCAATATCTTTTCGCTTTCACAGATACGCTAAATACAACCACACCAACAAGATCTATAGAAATATATTTAACAACAAATCAATTGAACTTTAGAATTAGACAAAATAATACTACTACAATGCAAACAATTACATTAAATACACAATTAGTTAATGGAAAATATTATAATGTTGTATGGGTTATTACACCGGGTTCTTCTGTAACATCTGCAAGTTGGTATATTTATTTAAATGGTGAAAATATTTATACTGGTTTGGGTGATAGATATTATCCTACATCAGCATTTTATCTATATAATTACATGGGTAATTTGTATAATAGTAGTTATTTTAAAGGATTTTTGGATGATTTTAGACTGTATAAAAAATCATTAAATGTTGATGAAGTTGGTAAAATTAGTTCTAGATATATAAAGTATGCAACTTTCAAAAATCATAAAAATAATTTAGTATCATGGTTTAATTTTGATAATAATAATTTTAATACTTTATTTGATCCTACAATTCCTATGATATATCTCAATTTTCAAGACAAAAAAACAATAGCATATTATGATAGCAGTAATTATATATTTTATAATTCATCTAATATATCGCCCGTATATTCATCTATAAATGATTATTTAGAATTTAATGAAAATATTCCAGAATATGATACAAATAATTCTTATGCATTATCTACATCTTTCAATAGATATATTTATTATGTTAATCAATATGAACTTGTAAATATGTTGAAGTTCATGAATAATAAAGGGTTCTTATTACATTTTGTTTTCAGAGCTAATAAAATGATATATACCCCTATATATTACTTTGGTAACATCGGTAAAGGTCATATAAATGTTTTTATTTACTATGGGTGTATTTATTTTATCTTAGCAGAAGGAATGGATAATATCCACGTGTATACAGATAATAGTTTAAATGTCAATACATGGTATGTTGTAGATATTTTGACAAAAGTTCAATATGGTAGAATTAGTTTTGAAATATATATTAATGGTGTAAGTCAAAATATATATGCTAAAACTCAAAATGTTCTTTATGATACATCAGATATATTATTAGAATATAAAGTGTCTACATTTACATATGGTCCCGAAAATACAGGAATGTATATTGGAGGTTTCAATCCAAGAAATACTAGTAATATTGGCGAAAATAACTATAATATTGGTTCAGCACTAACATTTACATATTATTCAAATTTACCGGTTTCATCACCTACCAATTCTCAAGAGCTTAATGACTATTTGAATAATAATTGGATTTTGAAAAATACAATATATTTAACATCAAACGAATTAATTGACCCCAACTATTTAATAGATATAAGTCAATTTACAGAACAAAATACTGTCGACATTAATGATATATCTTCTACTCTTTTAGAAAATATATCATATATCAATATTAGTGAAGAAGGATATTATCATTTTGCAATAGATTTACAAAATGATATTGCATGTGAATTAATATTGAGTGGGATGAATAAATTTAATAATAATGATAAAATACTAGTATCATCTTATTATAACGGCGATATAAATGAACCAAGTAATACTATTGATAATGTAAACGTAACTCAATATCCCATTAAATTGAATATTGGATATTATAAACTAACTCTAAAAGTTATTAAAAATTCAATAAATGCCAATTTTGTGCAAGCAAAATATTACAAATATTCTCAATATTATGGTAATAAATATTCTATTTTAAGTAAAAATATACAGTTTAAAAATATACAGGAACTTGATATCAATATTAGAAATGCAATGACATATATTGGTACAGCCATGTATGTTGATAAAAATAATTTTACACAAAAAATATTAACAATAAATAAAATATCAAAAGGAACAGACTATGGTGTATATGGTATTAGTGCAAATATTAGTTCAAATGCAGCTGGTTTAGGAAGTGATAATGGTTTAATATATTCTCTTTTGAAAAATATTAAATCTCCAGATCCCATTAAAATGTTATCAAATATTTCGGACGTTTCTTCTGGAAGTAATCATTCTTTAATATTAATGAATAATGGTGATGTCTATAGTTGTGGATTAAATGCAACTGGACAATTAGGATTAGGAATTACTATGAATAATAATATCAACAAAATATTCAAGCAAGTTAAAGGGTTAAATGGAACTGGATTTATAACTAACATAATTCAAGTCTCGGCAGGAGATGCACATTCTATGTTCTTGCAAAATGATGGTACTTTATATGGATGTGGATTAAATATATTTGGTCAATTAGGTATTGGAAATACCACATTTGCTTTTAATGTATTAAAACAAAGTACAATAACTAATGTTTCTTATGTTTCAGCTGGTGTTAATACAACATTAGTAATAACAAATGATACTAATGCATGGGGATGTGGTAGAAATGACACAGGACAACTTGCGCAAGGTGTTATTTATACATCAGCATCTTCATTTATTCCAATACTAGATGTTGGTTTTAGCACTCAATTGACAAATGTGAAACAAATAGAAGCAGGTGAAAGTTGGTCGTTATTTTTAAAGAATAATGGCACATGTTATGCTTCTGGTGGCAATTCAAATATAAGGTCACTCTATCAAGTTGTTGGTTCAAATATGGGAGAAATGATGACAAATGTAAAACAAATATCTGCTAAAGGTAATTTTGGATCATTATATTTGACAAATGATTCTAAAATTTATAGAACTAGTAATATTATTTTAAATATTTATAATACAATAAATCAAGTTAATGTATCAAGTAATATAATAGAAAAGGTTGTACAAGGAACTACGGGATATTTTATAAGCGATAATGGTGATGTATTTGTTGAGAAACAAGATCGAACAGATACTATAGCGTATGGTACAGGTTTAAATGCTAATGGACAACTTGGTTTAAATAATAAAACAACATATACAACATTGCAACAAGTAAAAGGTGAAAATGGTGTTGGATTTTTCTCAAATATATCATATATAGCATGTGCTAATACTAAATCTTTTTATATTAAATCTAATAGTGATGTATATTATACAGATACAAATGGATATATACAACAACAAACAGGTGTAAATGGTATAGGATATCTTAGTGATATCAAAGAAATTGCAGCCCTTTTAGATCATCAATTATTTCTTAAAAATGATGGAACTGTATATGCTTTAGGTAATAATACTAATGGACAACTTGGATTAGGTGATATTGCAACTTATGCTACAATACAACAAGTTAAAGGTTTATACGGTGTAGGAGTTATTTCTGGTATTAAATCTGTTGCTTGCAGTTTTTATAACTCATATTTTATCAGAGAAGAAGATGGTATTGTTTATGCATGTGGTAAAAATGATTATGGTTTACTTGGACTAGGTAATACTACACAATATACAACATTGCAACAAGTTAAGGGTGTCGATGGTAATGGATACATATCAGGTATTACAAAAGTTGCAGCTGGTGATTATCATATTTTATTTTTGAGAGGATATGATGGTGCTGTATTTAGTTGTGGAAATGGTAGTTGGGGCAATCTTGGTTTAAACAATACTAGCAGTTATACAACATTGCAGCAGGTTAAAGGACTTAACGGAGTTGGATTTATTAATGATATAATAGATATTGCAGTTGGTAATGCTATGTCTATGTTTTTAAGTAAAATAAACGGTTTTGTATATTCTTGTGGAATTGGTGGTTCCCTAGGCACAGGTAATTATAATCAATCTGCAGTACTAATACAAGTAAAAGGTGTTGATGGTAATGGAATTCTTCGCGATATTACACAAATTGTATGTGGTAGTTCTGTTACAACATTTTTAAGAGGATCCGATGGATCAGTATTTACTACAGGTCCTGATGGTTACGGACAACTAGGTATTGGTATAACTGGTTCTTATAATTTTGTATCACGAGTTAAGGGTCCTAATGGTGTTGGATTTATTACAGGAATTACTTTTATAGCATCTGGGCGTTATTACACTTTGTGTATTAGAAACAATAATTTTGGAAATCATTATAGTTTAGGTCAATATTACATTTCGTCAAATATTTATAAAATGTCAGCATACAATCATAATATGATAGTTAATAAAAATAATGTTGCATTATCAACTGGTCAAAATACATATGGTCAATTAGGACAAAATAATAATATATATGGTACATTATCATTTAATTATATTCGTGATGGAGAAGGGTTTGATATAAATGACATAATCAAAATTGCATCTTACAGTATTAGTAATACTAGCAATTATTCTTTGTTTCTCAGAAAAAATGGTTCTGTATATTTCACAGGAGATAATGGTGAATATTCCGGAAGTAATATTAATATTATAAATAACTATTCTTATTTAACATATATAAAAAATTTATCAAACTATAAAATTACAGATATTGCTACAGGTGGTGGTAATGGAAATGCTAATACAAGTAATTATAATCTTTTCCTTACAGATACAGGTAATGTATATTCTATTCCTTTATATAATTTCATCAAAGATCCTAGTGGAACATCTAATTTATCTAATATTACAAAAATTTCATGTCGCAAAAATAATTCAATAATGTATTTTATAGATAACAATGGATTACCATATCAATCATTTGCATATTATGTAAATAGTATATTTAGTATAACTAATCCTACATATATATCTGGTGTAAATGGTGCAGGTATTATGAGAAATATACAACAAATAGAAGGTGGTATGTCTTATACAATTTTCCTTACTAAAAATGGCTATGTATATTCTCTTGGTAATAATACATATGGTCAATTAGGAATTGGTAATAATATAGATACATCTATCCCTGTTTATATGTTAGGTCTTAATGGTATAGATTATGTCAATCAAATTGTACGCATATCTTGTGGTGATTATTATACACTTTTACTTACTTCAGATACAAGAGTGCTTGCTACAGGATACAATCAGGGTGGTATATTAGGTGTTGGACTTACATCTAATATCAATACTCTTAAAGAAGTTCGAACATTGGATGGTAGCAAATCTTTGACAAATATTAAGGATATTAGTTGTGGAATAGCCAATGTATCACCATTGGTAGCTGCATTATTATTACTTGATACCAGCAATAATGTATATATCAATGGAGGTTCTAATGGATTGCTTACATTATTAAATAGTAATCAAAATATTGATAAACAAATAAACGGAATTCATGCTGCAGGTTCTTGGTTGTTTTTAAATACTATAAAATATGATAATCAACTTGTATATAATTCTAGTAATGAATTTGCATATTCATATGATGAAGATATTTCTTATGATATGTATTTATATGATAGCAATTATAATGTTGATATACAAGATTTTAGAATGTATACACCTGATACAATGGCATCATCAAATGTTATATCAACGCAATTAATTAACGGGGTTTATGACCCTGTAACTAATATTTCACCCAATAATATAATACACTGCATTAATACAAAATACGATTTTAATACTTATTATTCTGGTTCTGCGTCATTAAATCTAAATATTTCAAATAATGCATATGCATATTTTGAACCAAATTATTACAATTTTGGTGAAAATGATACTACAATTAGCATGTGGATTAAAGCTACTGATATATCTACTAAATATCCTATCAAAACTTATACTTCAAATGATATACCTTTATATTGTACTACATCCGCTATGTCAAATATGGATATATTGAAATGTTTTGATAATAATGTTACAACATCTCTATATATCAATTCATTTACACAAATGTATGGCATAGGATTAAATAGTACAGGGCAATTAGGCGATGGTTCTACTACAAATAGAACAATTGGATATGTCCCCATAATCGTACCCGCAGGCTTTAATGAAACTATAATACAAATAGCAGGCTCTTCTGGAAACACGTCTGTTTTTGTTTTAACAGATGTTGGAAGAGTTTATACTATACAGTCAAGTGGATTAGTGCTAATTAATCCTTTATATTTTAATTTTGAAAAAATAACATATATATCTGCAGGTAATAGTTACTACTTTATTAGTGCTTCAGGATTATTATATGCATACGGTAACAATAATTATTACCAATTGGGTGATGGAACTACTAATGGTAGAACCAACCCTGTACTTATTCCTTCATCAAGATGGAATGGAGAAAAAGTAACATATGTTGCAACTGGCGATTATCATACATATATTATAACAGAAAGTGGAACAGTGTATAATATAGGATATAATAACGCTGGTCAATTAGGTACAGGTAATTATACAAATCAAAATACTTGGGCTATGTTCACTGCTGTTTCAAACATATCTAAAATATATTGTTGTGGAAATCAAACATATATATTAACAAAAGCCGGAATTGTATGTTCGCTTGGTGTTAGAACTGGTAATGTTCCTTATTTAGAAAGTTCAATTCCTTCATCTAAAAGAATTATTAAATTTACTTTTGTACCAGGTAAATGTGCTATCGCATTAGCAGATGATGGTAGTGTATATGCATATGGAAATGATATGACAAGTATACCTAATATCAGTACTGCACAAACTTCATTTAGCGAAGTATCATCGTCTATATGGTCTGATTCTAAAATAGTTGATGTTGTTACTGGGGGAGATCATACATTCTACACAACAGATAAGGGTAAAATATATGTTGTTGGAAATAATACATACGGACAATTGAATATATCTACTACCATATCTTCAAGCAAAGTTCCTGTATTACTTAATGTTTATGGAATGAAAATTAATATAATATACCCTGGATTATATAGTACTGGAGGATATAATATTGTTACTACATATCCACCAGATACATTTGTAGAATTGGGAGGATTTAAAGGTGAAGTGATAAAGTTTGATTCATTCAATAGTTTTATAGCAAATTATACAAATATTACATTTTCTACACCTGTATCAACAACTAGTTTATCATATGTTGTATCATTTAGACTTTATGGAACAAATCAATTAAATGCTAATAATCTTTCTGATATAAATGTTCCTTGGAATATTGTAGGCACTTTTAGCGGAACATATAGTTATAGTGCTACACCTTACAATATAACTTTGGTATCAAACAATTTACAATCATATCGTTATTATGCATTGTTGATTAGTTCACAGTATAATATAAATATACATGAAATTGCTTTGTATGCTAATTCGACAATTTATACCAAGAAAACTATTTTTGATGCATATATTAATCCTTCAAATGGTATCAATATTACATTAGAATCTTCTAATATCATAACTAAAGTAATTAAAGATGATACAGTCAGTTCTACTACTGTTTGTTATCCTGATATATATAATAAAGGAGTATTATATACATTTACATATCAATATAATACAGACCCTAATGATAGTATATGGAAAATATATACAAATGGTATTATTGCAAGTGAAACAACACCTATGCCATATCCAGTAAATGGTGATTATTCTAATATTTTCATTGGAAAATTAGTAAATCCAGAAAATGGTTTTTATAATTATTTTAATGGAAATATAGACGATGTTCGTATTTATAATAGAGCACTTACAGGTGATGAAGTAAATTCTATTTATTATTATGATAAATTTAATATTTACGGAAACGATAGTACACAAAATAAATATGCATTAGTGTCAACTCGCGATACTTATATTTATAATACAGATATTGTATATGTAAACAGTATACTTCAAAACATTGATACTAATGGTTTTACCATTCATTTCTTATTTAAAGTAACAAATGCTTTTAATAGCACATTATATTATATCGGCAGTGCACAAAATAGCAAGATATCTATCAAGGTATTAGCAGGAGTTTTATATATATTATTAGGTAGTAATTTATCAATTATTGCAAAAGAAAAGATTAATATAAATCAATGGTATAGAATTGATTTGATTGGACTTATTACAACTATTGGTTTCATAAATATTCAATTATATTTGAATGGATTACAACAAAGTATTTATGTCAATAATATTTTAAATACTAGCCATGCATTAAATTATAGTAACGTTCTTACACCTGATAACTCAATACAATATGGTATGTATATAGGAGCTAATAATCCTTACAATAATTTAACTTACAAAAATGAAAATAATTTTGTTAAAGGTGCAATGTTTACAAATACATATTTCAGTTATAATTTGATAGCAAATAATATTACATCAAATAGCAAATATCCTGATATTGTTACTAGAGCAGCATTAAACAATGCAGATTTTAGTAATATGATTATGAATTCTGATTTATATTATAGTTATAAGATATGTTCTAATGTAACTATGACTAATTCAAATTATGTTTTTGCTTATGATGGAAGCAATTATATTTATGACATGTATATTTACAGTAATGTTAATCCAACGTCATATGTATTAACTGAAATAGATGCAAATATTAAAATTCTTGAAGGATATTATTATTTTGTTAATAATATACAAGATGATATAACTGCAGAACTTTACATAGGAACAGATATTGATAAATCACTTTATGATTTTGCAAATATTGCAAATTACTATGGAAACAGTTTGGATGCAAAAAATACAATTTTAAGCATTTCTAATAATACAACAGACTTACCTATATATATGCCGACTGGGTATTATAAGTTCCATAGTAAATTATACACTAAATATTCTAAACCAATGTTTCGCCATAAATATATCAAATTAAATAGTTATTCTGGTGAATATTATTCATTGGTAAATCATACTATGAGATATATGCCATATAGTAATTTGAGTTTACAACTTAGAGAACAAGCTGTAACTTTTGAAAATGATCTTTATGTTTCATATGCATCTAGCAACTACATTTATATGGATACTGGTGGAAGTATAGATGCATCTTTGGTTTCTTGGGGAACATCAACACATATATTTGATAATGGATTAATTTCTAGAGGCTCTAGCGATAATATTGGATCAACTTATGTTAATGCTTTAGATATACAACAGCCCGATTGCTCTTTATTAATAAACTGGTCATTCTATCATACAGTACAATACAGTTCTGCTAGTAGATCAATTACACCATTAATATTAGAATTTATTAGTAATAGTAATTATATATTACGAGGTATAGGAAAATCAAGAATTGTTAGTAATATAAATGGAATTTTCTCATATCCTTTTGATGTTGTCAGTGGATCAAATATATTTTTAACGAGTAATTATAAATTTGGATGGAGAGATGGCACTACTACTACTACAAATTATGGTATAATTTCATATGCTAATAACAATTCAAATTCTGTTACAAATTATTATATGTCATCTCCTGATAGTATAGCAATCAATAGTAATTATTATTTTAATACTAGTGGTGGAAATAAATCATATTCATTTAAACTAGAATTTGCTACCACTTCAAATGCACAGTTTAATAATTATTTATATTATACTAGCAATTATTTGGTTCCCGCATCTAGTAACTATTATATACCTACAACAAGTAATTATAATGTAGTATTATCGCCCAATGCAATTTATTATGCAAATTATAAATTTGAAGAACTCAATACATTAAATGATGATTCATCAATTAATTTAAGAAGCCTAATTAGTAATAGTGGTGACTATATTTATGAAGATAATAAAGATAGCATAATTTTAGCAAATAATACCGAGGCTTATATTCCAACAGAAAATTGGGGAAATTATAAAGATCTAACTATTTCCAGTTGGTTCAAATCAAGTAATTTAGAAGAAAATGACACTATAATTAATTTTGATTATCCACTTATTAATTCTACAGTTTCTTCTAACCAAATTAACGATACAGACTATTATCTTGCATTCACAGATACAGCTAATTCATATACTATAACAGTAGAAAGCCCTATTATTTGTGATGTATTAATTGTTGGAGGAGGAGGAAGTGGTGGTAGCAATTATAATAGCAATTATAATGTAGAGGTTAATGCATATATTGCAGGTGGAAATGATTATGGACAACTCGGTTTATCAAGTAGTACCCAATCATTACAAAAAGTATTAGGCGTAAATGGATTAGGTGTTATCACTGGAATTACTCAAGCTTCATGTGGTGAATCGCACACATTGTTTTTAAGAGGTAGTGATGGTACCGTATTTAGTACTGGTCGTAACGATTTTGGACAACTAGGAATAAATAATAATACGCACTATAATTCATTAAAACAAGTATTAGGTGTTGGTGGTTCTCCGATAAACATTTCTGGTATTATACAAGTTGTTGCTGGTGGAAATCATTCATTATTTCTAGCAAATAATACTGCTGTATATAGTTGTGGTAATAATGGTTTTGGTCAACTTGGCTTAAACAATACTATGAATTATAATTCATTACAACAAGTTTTAGGTGTTAATGGTGTCGGTTTTATAGACGGTATTACACAACTTGGGAACGGTTATGGGTTTCATCATTCGATATTTATAAAAAGTGATGGTACTGTATATAGTTGTGGTAATAATGGCAGTGGTCAATTAGGTTTAAATAATTTAACACCATATACAACATTGCAACAAGTCAAAGGTGTTAATGGTAATGGATATATTAATGGTATTGTACAAGTATCAGCAGGTTATTATCATACTATGTTTTTAAATGGAATTGATGGTACAGTATATATTTGTGGTTATAATGGTTATGGTCAACTTGGTTTAAATAATACTTTAAATTATTATTCACTACAACAAGTTTTAGGTGTTAATGGTGAAGGATTTATTTCTGGCATTACACAAATTGCAGCTGGATTTTATCATTCATTATTTTTAAGAGCCGGTGATGGTAATGTTTTTACTTGTGGTATTAGTAGTTATTTAAGTATTACACCTGGTTTAAATACTACTGTTCTACAAAAAGTTCTTGGTATTAATGGTATTGGATTTATTTCAGATTTAAATATTACTCAAATCGCTGCAGGAGAATATAATTCTTTATTTTTAAGACAAAGCGATGGAGCAGTTTTTGGATATGGAAATAATTCCAGTGGACAACTTGGTTTAAATAATACTGCCAACTATAACACTTTACAACAAATTAAAGGATATAATGGTATAGGATTTATTAATAGAATTACGCATATTTCTGGAGGCAGATTACATTCAGCATTTATACAAGGAGGACCTGATGTTATTAATGTAAATACTCTTGGCGGAGGTGGGGGTGCCGGTGAAGTCAAATTATATACTAATAATGATGTATCATATAAAACTGGAAATGCTATTACTTTTACACCAGGTACATATACTATTAATGTTGGTTCTGGTGGTATTGTAACAAATATTGGTAATAATGGAGTTGATAGCATCATTTTAGATGATAATAGTAATATTTTTATTAGTGCATATGGCGGTGGTGCTGGTGGTACATCTAGCAATGGCAATTCTAGTTTAGGCGGAGGTGGCGGAGGTGGTAATTTGGGAACTTATTCAGGAGGACTAAGTTCCAATTTGGCAGCAAATGGAGGAAATGGAAATTATTATTATGCAGGTGGGGGTGGTGGAGGTATATTAGGAAATAATGGAGGTAACGCTTCTGTATCTAACGGTGGCAATGGAGGTTCTGGTGTAAATATTGATATTACAGGTTCTTTAATTGGATATGGTGGTGGTGGTAGTGCAAACATTTCAAATATTGTTGTATCACATGGTGGGGGTAGTATATTATCAGATGCAGTACAAAATACTGGTGGTGGAGGAGGAAGTGGTCGCGATGGTGCATCAGGTATTGTAGTTATCAGATATTCTGCAAATAATATCAAGATTGTAAATACAAATAATAATCTATCATTTCAAATTAACAATACACCAGTTGCATACGCGTCAAATATTGTAAATGATAATACATGGCATCATTTTATATGGAATGTACAAAATAATACATCAAACCAAGGATTTGTAAAAATAAGTGATGATACAGGAATAAGTTCAGAATATACTTATTTTGATAAATTACCAACAAAACCCAATTTATTTATAAATAAGTTAGGCAATACTTCAAATATTGGTAGTTTTTATTTATCAGATCTTAAGTTAACTACACTTCCATTAACAACTACTTTAGAAAATTACTTGTATGATTCAACTATTACAGATGATTATAATACTACTCTAACATCTAATTATCTTGCTATTACATCAAGTAATTATAGTATACCTGATACAAGTAATTACCCTGAATTTTATATTCCAAATGTTACAATACCGCAAACTATTTATGATGGAATTAATTCGAAACAAATGAAAGGTGTAATTAGTATTGCTAATGGTGCATCACATACTATAATTTTGAAAGTTGATAAATCTGTATTTGCATGTGGTTATAATTTATATGGTCAACTTGGAATTAATAATACTATTAATAAAAATATATTTGTTCCTGTATTGGATGCTGATGGAATAACTAATTTACAAAATGTAAAAGCTATTAGTTGTGGTCCTGTCTGGTCACATTTTGTCAAAATTGACGGTTCTGTTTATGGTTGTGGTATAAACATGTATGGAAATATTGGAGATGGTACAACAATACAAAGAAATAGAATTGTCCGTGTTATTGGTCCATCTGGTTATATTGATAATGTAATACAAACCGTTTCTGGCTTTGGTGATAATTGCACTACTCTATTTTTGAAGAAAGATGGTACTGTATGGGGATGTGGATTAAATCTCGATGGTACTTTGGGTGATAATACTAAAACTCAGAGAAACACACCTATACAAGTTGTAGGTGTAAATAATATTGGGTATTTAACTGATATAAAACAAATCGCGGCAAATGCAGAAACATCTGTATTCTTAAAAAAGGATGGTACTGTATATGCTTGTGGAAATGGCATATATGGACAACTAGGAAATGGAACATATTCGCAATATAGTTACCCAGTGAAAGTTCTAAATATTGATAATATAATACAAATTGCAGCTAATGGTTATAGTATGCATACATTATATTTAAGAAACGATGGTACAGTATTTGCATCTGGATTAAATAATTTTGGGCAATTAGGTAGAAATGATTTCTCTAATTTAGCATCACCTTTACCTGTATTAGATAATAATGGTAACAATAATTTAAATGGCATTATTCAAGTTGCAAATAACGCAAATGCATCGTATTTCTTAAGATACGATGGTACATTATTAACATGTGGCGGTGGTGATTTAACAAATACTAGCAATTTTGGTAACTATGGACAATTAGGAATAAGTAGTTTTAGTAATCTACCACTTCCAAGATTTGTAAAAGATAGAACAGGGGAAGATATTTTAAAGGGTGTATCGCAGCTAAGTATTGGTGGTGTAAATAATATTAATGTAATTATTAACAATGGAAATAAAGAGTTGGTAAAGGATAATAATTTCTATATTACAAATATTGATGCAAATAATCAAGCTGTTTATATCCAAGATTTTGCTATTTATAATACTGGTGTTTCTAGTAGCAATATACTGAACATTTATGCATCCGGAAACAATTCCACTTTAGTACAAAACTATACAACATATAATGAAAATATTGATGCTAATAGATGGATGAAATCAAAAGATTATTATTTGTATAATAATGGAGTTTTGAATAGAAATATTTATTATACAGAAGGTAATGTAGGTATTGGTACATCAGCACCATCTGCATCATTAGATATTTATACAGTTGACAGTACAACTTATAGTATCAAAACTAATAATTCTATATGGGTCCAAACGGGAGTTGTAAGCAGTAGTGATGCAAGAATAAAGAAAAATATCAGAGATATAGATGATTTTGCAGCATTAGAACAAATTCTCAAAATACAACCTAAAACATACAATTATATTGACATTAAAAGAAGCGACGAAACTGTATACGGATTTTTAGCTCAACAAATAAAAGATGTCATACCAAATGCTGTAAATATGCAGAGTGAATGTATACCAAATATTTATAAAAATGGTATAATACAAAATAAAAATGTAATATGTATTGACGATGATATTAGTGGTAAGATTTTTACCGGTTGTAAAATAGATGTTTTTGATAATAAAGGGAATAAAATAAGATGCGAAGTTATAGAACTGGTAAATAATAATATTATTAAAGTCGATTATGAATTTGAATGTGATAATGTATTTGTTTATGGTACGGTTGTAAATGATTTCCATGCTTTGGATAAGAGTTATATATATACATTAAATGTATGTGCAACTCAAGATCTTTATAGACAGATTAAGGATAATAAAAATAAATTAGAAGAACAAAATTATCGCATAAATAATCTTATGCAAAAACTTGGTATGTAAATAGAGATATTATCCAATAGAAGGTACAGTTATTTTTTTGATTGACATTCTGCAAAATTGTTTATTGATTATATATAGATTAAAAAGATATATAATATAATTATTTTTTCTTGACTACGAAAAATGATAGAAATCAATTTGGATATATATTCGTTAATTTTATTATACTTAAATTCCTTTGAATGCTCTATATTTAGCATTACATCAAAAGATTGCCTTAAATTAGTAAAAACTAAATATCATAATATATATCATATAGCTAATATTCTAAACATATTTCCATCAAAAATATTCAATATGATACATAAGAGCGAGTTTTCTCTTAAAAGTTTTTACATTCTACTATCAAATGATATATCACAAAATGTAGTATATCAATTATCAGAAACTAATCCAAATGAAAAAATAAATTATACTATAGAATTATTTAAAATAGCAACAATGTTAGCATCATCTTCGAGAATAGAAAATCATATTAAATATAACTTGTGTTCATATTTTGAAAAACTATACATCAAAAAGCATTCCAAGATATATTATAATAATAATCTTATAATTTATATATACTCTTTACGTGTCACTAATTCATATTGGAATAAATCTAACATAAATATATTCTTTCTAATGGAAAATATGCTACTATTATTACGAAACGAATACGAACAGGTACAATTATATAATTTTGATTACTGGTTTGATAACAATATTCAAAATACAATTGGCACATTTAACTATATGATACAAATTATGAATTCTACACATAATATGGTAATTAAATTGTATTCTATAATGATTTTATATCAATATATTATATACATAATAAAAAATAAATATTATAATGATGATATTTATTCTAACTGTTCTATTGGTTCATTTATTCATAGAATACCTTTATTAAAAAACACTATAAATGTATCAAATTCCCTGCATTTCAAAACTCAAATTCTTGAAACATTTGATACATTTTGTGAAATATATACAATGCATTTTGATGAAAATAAATGTATTTATTTTAATATGATATAATATTTCAATAAATCTTTAAAAACCCCTTACCATAAAATAGGGTTACATTTTTTCCATTTTAGGGTTACATTTTTTCCATTTTTCATTTTCTTATCATTTTCAATAAGAGAGCTTTAAAAACCCCTTACCACAAAATAGGGTTACATTTTT